>Ga0256829_1001175_pt1 | contig 22472 bp, 20 predicted proteins | sample 131447metaG_FD_185979 | JGI IMG/M metagenome (GOLD analysis project Ga0256829, IMG submission 185979) | Hydrothermal vent microbial communities from Lau Basin, Pacific Ocean - 131-447 | ecosystem: Environmental > Aquatic > Marine > Hydrothermal vents | place: Pacific Ocean: Lau Basin | collected...
CCCACCCCCGTCCCCTCCCCGCATGCGGGGAGGGGAGCCAGGGGAGGGGTATGGCAAAGGCACAGCGCATCAAAACGCATGGAGGGCACCCCAGCGTAGGCAGTTACAATAAATTTACCACACCCGCTGAAGCGCCGGGTTCTCGCAGGCGCGGCGGCCCACTTTCGCCATATCCAGCCACTCACCGCCCACCTGCACCCGCACCACGTCGGCGGTAAAGTCGGTGTTGGTGGGGCCGTGGTTGTCGTAAAACCACGAACCCACGCCGTAAAAGTCCACCGGCACGCCGAGGCGTTCAAAAAGCGCAATCTTCTCGGGGCGGAAGCCCCCGGAAACCACGATTTTGACATCGGCGCAATAGCGGCGGGCTTCCTCGCGCCAGGCAGCGGGCAGATGCCAGCCTTCCCAGGCGTGGTCAAGGGCTTCCCGCACCTGCCACACCAGGCGGGGGTTGACGCCCAGGTCCAGTTTGGGGTCGCCGAGGGGCGTCAGACCGGCGTCGCGCAGGTCGCCGGAAGTATCCAGCCGCACGCCAAACAGACGAAAACGGGGCGCCTCGTCGGGCTTTCCGGCTTCCTTCAGGCGGCGATATTCGGCAAACATGGCCTCGGTTACCCGCACGGCATCGCGGGCGCAGGCGTTGTTGAAATCCACCAGCGCAATGCGGGGGATTTCCGGCGGCAGCGTGCGGGCAAAGGCCAGCATGGCTTCGGGAATGTCGCCCAGGAAACACGCCAGGTACGCGTGCGCCGTGGTGCCGCCGCCTTTGCCGCCCCACCACGCGCCCTGCGCGTCGGTGGAGATGAAAGGCTTGACCGCGGCGCGGTCATCGTGGTTGTAACGCGCCACGCCGAGAGCATAGGCATAACCGTCCACCGCCTGCACCGAGGGCAAATCAAAGCGGGCAGGGAAAAAGAGCACCGGCTTGCCGCGGCTGGCCTGCAAAATCTGGTAGGTGTTGGTCGCGATGCGGCTGGCGCGGGTCAGGAAGCCGAGGGTAACGGTTTCCAGCGGGCCGAAATCGCGGTAGCGGCCCCGCACCCGCAGCACGGGCTGTACCTCGCGCGGGTTGCCGTGGTAAGTCACGGTGTCGCCGTCTTCCACCGCCCACACCTGCAGCGCGTCGGCGGTGTTGACGAAGCGCCCGCCTTCCCAATAGCCGGTGGCTTCCCGCAGCACGGCCAGAGCAGCATCCACGCCCGCCACCACCGTGAGACCGGGGCGGCGGGTGAACCACTGCATTTCCACCTGCATTTCACCAAGAGGCAGGCCTGCCGCGCGGGCAGCGGGCAGGCGGCCATCATCTCCGGCGTAGGTGTAGCCCTGCGCGCTGAGCGTGCCCAGCAAGCGGGCGATGTTGACGAAATATTTGTCGCTGTAAACCCCGCGGCGGATGCCTTCCCAATCCAGGCCGAGGGCGGAGGCTTCCAGGCGGGTATGATTGAAGATAGACATTGCAGGCTCCTATGCAGAGGTGGGGAAGTCTTTCCAGGTGCTCATCGGCTGTGCGGTGGTGACGCGATGCGCGCCCAGGTCGGCAAAGCGGGCAAAAGCCTCGTCGGCCGCCGCGGTGAAATCGGCACCGGGCACAACGACGGGCGAAGTGGTGTCTTCCAGCAGGTAGATTTTGCGGGCAAGGTCGCCTTGGCCGCGATTTTGCAGGGCTTCCAGCAAATCGCTGACCGTCCAGGCGACGCAGTGGCTTTTGGCCTGGCCGGTGATGATGACCGCGTCGTAGGTTTCCACCAGGCGGCGCAGGCGGTCGTTGGGGGGCGTGAGTGGCCGTCCCTCAGCATCGGTGTTGACCTCGGGCGCAAGGGCCGAATAGTGCTCGGTGAGAGGGTGATTGCCCTTGATGATGAATTCCGGCTGGGCATAGCGGGCAATGCTGTGGAAGAAAACGGCCTCTTCCACCGCGGGCACCAGCGCGTGGCCGATGCCACCCAGCATGGCGTGGAACGGCCAAACGGTGTGCTGATATTTGCCTTTGGCAGCCAGTGTGCGGACATAATGCTCCAGGTGGCGTTGTCCGGCTTCGGGGGAAAGCCCCAGCACCGGCGCGAGTGCGGGGTTGAAGCGCCAGCGACCGGAGGTCACATCGTCCACGGTGATGGTGGTGTAAGGGGCCGGATGATGGCCTTCCGCATCCACCAGGAAGGGGGCATGGAAGATTTGCATGGGGGTATGGGTGTCAAGCGTGGCGATAATGTGGGTGATGCGGTGCAGGTTGTGGTAAATGAAGCGGCAAAGGCGCGTGTTGTCTTCCACCGCGCCCTTGCCGGAGCGCCCCGCGACGAAAAGTTCGAAATCGGGCAGGCAAAAGGTGTTCTGGACGTCAATCAGCACCAGCGCCACCCGCGCGGCATCGTCGGCGGCGGGGGGAATGCCGTGCCGGGCAGCCCAGGCGCGCGCTTCACGGGCGCGGGCTTCGTAATCCACTTTCCAGATCTTTCCCACATTCTCGGGGTTGAAATGCGGGGGCGAGGGCAAAGCGCTCATGGCACAGCCCCCATTTAGTGTATTACAGACACTTTAGAAAGTCCAAACGAAAGGCGGGCTTACGAACTCCCGCTTCAGCAGTTTGATTATACCCCCAAACGGGGGGCGGGGCAAATTCAGGCATCCCGCTGGGTGCACGCAAAATCTGTAGAAATGTGCGTCGGCTTTTGGAGTGCGGCGACTTGTCGCCGCTTTCCAAAGCGGTACCGAGGCACCGCACTCCAAAAAATGGCGTTTTCAAAGGCAGGTGTCCGCCCCTGAACCCCGGCGGGCGAGCGCAGCGAGCCAAAGTGGGGTGAGGGCGAAACAACGCTTCTACAACATTGGCCTGCACCCCATCCCGCTTACCGAGCGGGCACGCAGGCGTCAATCCAGCCGCCCACTGCCTCGGCCGACGCCGGAGGGGCGCCCACGGTCAGCCAGACGAGGAACTCCACATTCCCCTTAGGGCCGCGAACAGGGGAACGCATCAGGCCGCGTGCGCCGTACCCGCGGGCCTGGGCAAAGCCCAGAATGTCGCGCAACACCCGGCGGTGGATCTGGGGGTCCCGAATCACCCCTTTCCCCCGCGCGGCTTCCCGCCGGCCGGCTTCAAACTGGGGTTTGATCAGCGCCACCACGTCGCCCCGGCGGCCTTCCCCTGCCTCTGCGGCGGCAGGAAACCACCCTCTCACCACCGGCAAAAGCACCCGCAGAGAAATAAAAGAGGCATCCACCGTCACCAGCGTTACGGGTTCAGGGAGGCGCTCCACATACCGGGCATTGGTGGATTCCATCACCACCACCCGCGGGTCATTGCGCAATTTCCAGTGCAGCTGGCCCTTGCCCACGTCAAGCGCGTAAACGCGCGCCGCGCCGCGCTGTAAGAGGCAATCCGTAAAACCGCCGGTTGAAGCGCCCACATCGGCGCACACCTGGGCTGCCACGGCAATCGGGAAAGCCTCCAGCGCAGCAGCCAGTTTTTCGCCGCCGCGAGAAACAAAGCGCGGCGGCTGCGCCACCTCAATTTCGGCATCAGGCGCAACTTGCTGCGCCGGTTTAAGCGCCACCTGGCCGCCGACCTTTACCTGCCCGGCCATAATCAGGCGTTGCGCCCGGCTGCGGCTCTCGGCCAAACCACGAGCCACCAGCAATAAATCCAACCGCGTTTTTCTGGACATGGCTCCATTTTACTCCGCGTTGCAGGCAAAAGCACGGCCGCGGCTAAAATCGCCGCCTTTTCAACAAAGCCCGCAAGGCAGGCCCGGCAAACCAAGCCGGAAGCCGCCATCCTCCGGCGGTCCCGCGGCCGGGCGCGCCGGGGTTCGGCACAATGGCTGCATATTTTCTTGCCCGGCGCTGCCGTGACGTTACAATAAGGGCATCATCTTTCCGGAGGTTTCCCATGCCTGAAACCTGGAACTACATTCGCAAAGCCGCCGACTGGCAAAAGGTCAAGGATTACCGCGACATCACCTACTACAAGGCCGAGGGCGTGGCGCGCATCGCCTTCAACCGCCCCGAGGTGCGCAACGCCTTCCGCCCCGAAACCGTGGACGAACTGCTGGATGCGTTCCGCGACGCGTGGCTGGATACCCACATCGGCACGGTTTTGCTCACCGGCGAAGGGCCTTCGCCCAAAGACGGCGGCTGGGCCTTTTGCGCCGGCGGCGACCAGCGGGTGCGCGGCAAAGGCGGTTACGTGGGCGGCTACGAACTGCCCCGCCTGCACGTGCTGGAACTGCAACGCATGATCCGCTTTATGCCCAAAGCCGTGATTGCCGTGGTGCCCGGGTGGGCCGTGGGCGGCGGGCACAGCCTGCACGTCGTCTGCGACCTCACCATTGCGAGCAAGGAACACGCCCGCTTCCAGCAGGCCGATGCGCGCGTCGCCAGTTTTGACGGCGGCTACGGCTCGGCACTGCTGGCCCGCCACATCGGGCAGAAACGCGCCCGCGAAGTCTTTTTTCTGGAAAAGGTTTACACTGCCGAAGAAGCCCTCCAGATGGGCATGGTCAACGCCGCCGTGCCCCACGAAACGCTGGAAGAAGTGGCTTACGAGTGGGCGCAAACCATCAACCGCAAAAGTCCGATGAGCATCCGCTTCCTGAAATACGCCTTCAACCTGGGCGACGACGGGCTGGTGGGGCAGCAGCTCTTCGCGGGCGAAGCCACCCGCCTGGCTTACATGACCGACGAAGCCGAAGAAGGCCGCAACGCGTTTCTGGAAAAGCGCCCCACGCGGTTTGATGATTTTGACAAGTTTTTGCGCTGGCCGTGAGAAGCGGCGAGCACCGATTAGCGATTGGCGATTTGCGATTGGCGATTTGCGATTGGCGATTGGCGATTGGCGAATGCCGCAAATCCTAAATCGCTCATCCTAAATCCCATGGACTGGCTCACCCCCCGCCTCATCTCCTCCCCCGACCGCCCTGCGCTGATTTGGGGCGAGCATACGCTCACCTACCGGCAGTTGTGGGCCTGGGCGCGAGGTCTGGAAGCGCAGTTTGCCCGCGCAGGCATTGCCGCCGGAAGCCGGGTGGCTGCGCTGCTGCCCAAAACGCCCGCCGCAGTGGCGGCCATCCACGCGCTGAGCCGCATGGAAGCCGTGCTCGCGCCCCTCAACCTGCGCCTGACGGCCGCGGAAATGACGGCGCAGCTGGCCCTTGCCCGCGCCACGCACATTGTAGCCACCGCAGAAACCGCCGCGCGGGCGCGGGAGATCGTAATTACGAATAAGGAATTGCGAGTTAGGGGGGATACGAATAAGGAATTGCAAGTTAGGGGGGATACGAATGAGGAATTGCGAGTTAGGGGGGATACGAATGAGGAATTGCGGGTAGTGGAAGTGGCGGACTTCGCGACTCCTCATTCGCAATTCGCATTTCCTAACTCGCAATTCGCAACGCCAAATTCCTCTCCCCTTGCCCTCCTTTTCACCTCCGGCACCACCGGCCGGCCCAAAGCCGCTCTGCTCACCGCGGCCAATTTTTACTGGAGCGCCGCGGCCTCGGCTTTCCGGCTGGGGGTGTTGCCCAACGACCGCTGGCTGCTCACGCTGCCGCTCTACCATGTGGGCGGGCTGAACATTCTCTTCCGCAGCGCGCTTTACGGCACCGCGGTGGTGCTGCCGGAAGCCGACGCCCGCTTTGATCCCTTGTGGCTATACGAAACCCTGGAAAAACAGCGCGCCTCGCTGGTTTCCCTCGTGCCCACCATGCTCCACCGCCTGCTGGAAGCCGCCCCGCAGCCGCCGCCTTCCGCCCTGCGGCTGGTGCTCCTCGGCGGCGCGGCCGCCCCGCCCGACCTGCTGCAACGCGCCCTCGCCCGCGGCTACCCCGTCGCCGCCACCTACGGCCTGACCGAATCGTGCTCCCAAGCCGCCACCGCCGCGCCCGCCGAAGTCCGCCGCAAACCGGGTAGCGTGGGCAAGCCCCTGCTCTACACCCAAATCCGCATTGTGGACGAAAACGGCCACCCCCTGCCGACCGGCGAAATCGGTGAAATTGTGCTCCGCGGCCCCACCGTGTTCGCCGGCTACGACGGCGCTCCAGAAGCCACCGCCCGCGCCCTGCGCGACGGCTGGCTGCACACCGGCGACCTCGGCTACCTTGATGCCGACGGCGACCTGTGGGTGGTCAACCGCCGCCACGACCTCATCGTCACCGGCGGCGAGAACGTTTACCCCGCCGAGGTGGAAGCCGTGCTGCGTCGGCACCCCGCGGTGGCCGAGGCGTGCGTGGTAGGCCTCGCCGACGCCGAATGGGGGCAGCGGGTTGCCGCCGCCGTGGTGCTTTCCCAGGGCGCCAAAACCACCCCCGCCGAACTGGAAGCCTTCTGCCGTCGGCACCTGGCAGGCTACAAAGTGCCCCGCCGCTGGCGCATCGTGCCCGACCTGCCCCGCACGGCTTCGGGCAAAGTTCGCCGCCCTGCCGTGCAAGCCCTGCTGGCTTCCCCCTGAGGGCCTACACCACGGCCAGAGCCTGCGCCAGGTCGTCCAGCAAATCGGCCGTGTCTTCCACACCCAACGAAAGCCGCACCAGGTTCGCGGGAATGCCCAACGCCCGCCGCTCCTCGGGGGTCAGGTTGTAGTACGAAGCCAGCGCGGGCAGCGTGACCAGCGATTCCACCCCGCCGAGCGACACCGCCAACAGGGGAATGCGTAACGCATCTACAAAGCGGGCGGCCTGCTGCAAACCGCCGCGCACGGCCAACGATACCACGCCGCCAAAGCCGCTCATTTGCCGCCGCGCCGCGCGGTAATCGGGGTGGGAGGGCAAACCCGGATACCAGACCCGCTCCACCGCGGGGTGGCCTTCCAGAAACGCAGCCGCCGCCTGGCCGTTGCGGTTATGCTGCGCCATCCGCAGCCCCAGGGTACGCAGGCCGCGCGCCAGGAGCGCCGCCGTTGGGGGTGCGCACACGCCGCCCCATACCCCCAGCGCGGCTCGCACCTGCTCCACCAGCGCAGACGCCCCCGCCACCACGCCGGCCAGCAAATCGTGATGCCCGCCCAGGTACTTGGTCGCCGAATGCACCACCACATCCGCGCCCAACGCCAGGGGACGCAGGTTAATGGGGGTGGCAAAGGTCGCATCCACCACCACAAGCGCCCCATAGCCGTGCGCCGTGCGCACGAGGGCTTCCAGATCCGGCACGCGCAGGTAAGGGTTGGTCGGCATTTCAGCCAGCACCAGCGCCGTATTCGGCCGGGAAGCCTCGGTCAGCGGCGTTTGCCGGTTCCAGACCGTCACGGCCACGCCCAACCGCGGGAGGACCTCGGCGACGAACTGGCGGGTGCGGCGGTACACCCCTTCCATAAGCACCACGTGCCGCCCTGCAGGCACAAGCGCCGCCAAAGTCATGGTGATTGCCGCCATGCCGGAAGCCAACAGCAGAGCGTCTTCCGCCCCCTCCAGCGCAGCCAGGCGGCGCTCGGCATCCCGCACGGTGGGGTTGCCATAGCGGCCGTATTCCACCGCCTCCGTTTGCCCCTGCCGGCGGGCTTCCACAAAGGCCAACATGTCGGCGGTATCACGGAAAACCGTAGGGGCCGAGGCAACCACCGGCTCCATCACGGCGCGGTAGGGGTTGGGCCGCCGCCCGCCGTGCACGGCGGTTGTTGAAGGCCCGGCCGCCGGAGCGGCTTCCCCTGGCCGGGCAGGGGAAAGGGTTTGAGGGAAAAACACAGCGCACCTCCTGGCAGGGAATAAAAAACACCCCCGGCGGCTTGGCCGGGGGCGTCGGAAGGGCAAATCAAGGGGGGCTTACCCACGCGACGATGACCCGAGAGCCGCCAGCGGCTTTCGGAAGGCCATCATCATGCCCATCATCGCGCGAGAAACAAAGGCTGTCATGCGTCAAAGTTTAGCCGCGAAGGGCAAAAGCGTCAAGAGATACATCATAAATTTGCTGCCCCCTCCTCTCACGGCCGGGCATCGGCCTGAAAGCCGCGCCAGCCCTTGAAACGGAAAAAGGTCACGCGGCCGGGGCGCACGGTGAATTCCTGTGAAAAGAAATTGCCGCCGTAAGGCACGGTGAGGCGGTATCTCCCCGCAGGCAGGTCGCCAAAAACATAGTTTTCCCGATAGTAAGGGTCCGAATAAACCAGGGGGTTATGGGCAACATAGGTGTAAGTGCGCCAGTGGAAATTCGGGTCTTCCAGCGAGGCAATGTAAACGATGTTGTGGGAAAGCGGCCGCCCCCAGGAATCCAGCACCTGCCCCGCGAGCACCCCCCACCCCACCGGCGGCACCAGCCATAACTCGGGGTTGCGCGTTTCAAAAGCGACTTCCCCCTGCTCGCCCCCAAACGCCCCCAGCCGCACTTCAAAATGCAAATGCGGCCCGGTCGTATGGCCGGTGTTGCCCATCCGCCCCAGCGGCGTGCCGGTTTCTACCCACCACCCCGGCCTGACGGCAATTTCGCTCAGGTGAGCATACACGGTGTACAGCGTGTGGCCCTGCCAGCCGAACGCGTGGCGGATGACGACCGCCAGCCCATACGGGCCTTTTTGGCCGGGGCGGCCGCTGTTGAGGCCATAGCCGGCCCAAATCACCTGCCCGCGCCCGGCAGCCAGCACCGGCGTGCCCGGGTCGCCGGGGATGTCAAGGCCGGTATGCACCTCGCCGCGAAAGAAAGCGCCGCCATAGCGGTAGTCGGTTGTGGGCAGTTTGCCGTAGAACGCCGGAATGGGGCGCGCGAGGAAGAAATGGTCGTGCAATGTGGGCGCCCACGGCACGGGATACATCGGCGGGCGCCAGGGGCTGCGCGGCGTCGGGCCGGGCGTAGGGAACACCACCTGCAAGGGCTGTGGCGCGGGAGCAGGCATGTTCACCGCGGGGGTGGCAGCCGCCAGGGGTTGTGCTGCCGCAATCGGGGAAGGCGAGGGGAGCGGCGTCGCCGTGGGGGAAGGCAAAATCACCGGCGAAGGCCGCACCGCACGGGGCGACGCCGTCGGCTTCCCCCAGGGGCGAGAGGCACATCCCCATAAAAGCAGCACCACCCCCAGCCACGCGATCTTCCGCCAGCGCATACCTGTCATGCCGGGCGTTCTTCCAGCATCTTCACCACCGCGGCGCTCATCAACGCCACGCCTCGCGGCAGGGCACTTTCGTCGAAATCAAAGCGGGGGTGATGGTGCGGTGCATCCAGCCCCCTGGCCGGATTGTTGGAACCGACAAAGAAATAGCAGCCGGGCACGTCGTCCATCATCAGCGCCATATCTTCCGAGCCCATGGTGCGGGCGCGGGCATCCACCGTGGCGTCGGGCAAGGTTTCGGCCGCTGCAGCCCGCACTACCGCCGCCACCTGCGGGTCGTTAATGACCGCCGGCGTGAGCGAATCCAGCGCCACCTCGGCCCGGCACCCCATGCCCTGGGCCACGCCCTGCACCGTCTGGTGAAAGCGTTTCCGCACCTCACGCGTGACCTCGGGCGCAAAAGTGCGAATGGTGCCTTCCAGCCTGGCTTCCGCGGGGATGATGTTGAACGCCGTTCCGGCCCGGAACATGGTCACACTCACCACCGCGGCTTCCAGAGGATCCACATGGCGGGAAACGATGCTCTGCAGCGCCGTGACCACCTGGGAAGCCGCGAGTACAGGGTCTTCCGCCACCTGCGGCTGGGCGCCGTGGCCGCCCTTGCCCACAATGCGCACCTGAAAGCGGTCGGCAGCGGCCATAGTGGGGCCGTCGGCGATACCCAGCCAGCCCACCGGTTTTTCATTCCACAGGTGCATGGCAAGGGCATAATCCACGCCTTCCAGCACGCCGTCGTTCACCATGCCTTCGGCGCCTCCCAGCCCTTCTTCGGCAGGCTGGAAAACGAACCTGACCGTGCCGTGCAGGGCCTCGCGGTGGGAAGCCAAGAGGCGCGCCACGGTGAGCGCCATCGCCATGTGGCCATCGTGGCCGCAGGCGTGCATGACGCCCGGGTTTTCGGAAGCGTACTCGGCGCCGGTTTCCTCCTGAATGGGCAATGCGTCCATATCGGCGCGCACCAGCACGGTGGGCCCCTCGGAAGCGCCGCGCAGCACGCCCACCACGCCGGTTTTGCCCACGCCTTCGGTAACTTCCAACCCCAGGGCGCGCAATTGGCGGGCCACGATGCCCGCGGAGCGGTGTTCCTGAAAGCCCAGTTCGGGGTGGCGATGGAAATCGCGCCGCAGGCGGCGGAGGTCTTCGGAAAGCGCCTCGGCTTCGGCGCGGAAATCAATGGCTGCCATTTTCAACCTCCATCGTCGCTGTTCGGCCTTGGGAAAACAGGCCGCGAATCACGCGGATAAAACGGATGGCCGTAGATTTTTAGTGCGTTCTCAAACGAGATTTTGGTCATTCCGGAAGACGCCATCCGCCCTGCCCGGGGCGAGATCTCACCCATCCCCCGCCGAGCCTCGCCTGGCCTTCGGCTACGCTCAGGCCGGGCGCTCGGCTCATCTGCCCCCTTTCCTCAACCCCTCCCCTTGCTCCCCTTCCCGCGTGCGGGGAAGGGATGGGGGTGGGGTGAAGGGGGCGGCTCCGGCGGGCTGAGCGAAAGCGAAGCCTCGCCGGAGCCGGGGTAGGGAGAGATCAAGCAAAGCGCCCTGGCCTTGAGTACCGCCGTGGGGGCTAAACCTAATTATCGTAATTACCTACCCCGAAGCACTGTGCCCGTAAATGCTCACCCAGAGGACACGGTCCCTTTGCAAGCGCTTTTTGGAGTGCGGTGCCTGGGCACCGCTTTGGAAAGCGGCGACTCGTCGCCGCACTCCAAAGAAAAACTGCCGCCAGAGGCGTTTTGCCACCACGTAGGTAATTACTCACTCATGTTACGCAGTTGAGCATCAACGCATCTGAACGCCCTCACCTTACCCCCGCTGCGCGCCGCCGCTCTGGGGGCGTGGTGAGGGCGAAAAAGCCGAATGTTCAACGGTTTCATAGGGTGAAATTGTTGCCTGTCAATCACCGCTGCGTAATGAGTTATCAAGTTTGATGATGCATTAGGTCGCCAAGGCCGCCAAGAAAGGGAAGTGAGCGTTGGGCTTTTCAGCGTTTTTTGCTCAATCAACCCCAATCTGCGCTAATCTGTGAAATCTGTGGATGTTTTTTCTGCGGGATCTGCGTCATCTGTGGTTTCTCTTTACCAAGGCTGAACCGATACGTGGCCTCACCCTTTCACGGCGGCGGCCTCCGGCCGCACCAGTTCGTCGCGGTGAAATTCCTTCAGCGCGCCGTCGGCCAGCGCCACCAGCACGCTTTCCTTGAGCGGATACACATCCACCACTTTGCCTTCTCCTTCGGGCGTTTGAACACGCTTTTTGCGGCGGGGAAGGCGTTTGGCGGCCTCGGCATATTGCTCGTATTCATACACCAGGCAGCAGCGCAGCCGGCCGCACGAGCCGGTGATTTCAGAAGGCGTGAGCGAAATGCCCTGCACCTTGGCCATTTTGATTGAAACGGGGCTGAACTCGGTCAGAAATCTGGCGCAGCAACGCACGGCACACCCGCACGCGCCCATGCCGGGGAGCAGTTTGGCCACATCGCGCGGCCCCAGGCGGCGGAATTCTACCTGACGGCGGGGGAATTTGCGCGCCAATGCGCTGTGCAGCCGCCGCAGGTCGGGCCTCCCGCCACCCGAAACGCCGTAAAGAAAGGTAAGGTAACGCTGGTCAAAGGAAATTTCGGCTTCCACCAGTTTGATTTCCGTACAGTTCAGTTCGCGCGCTTTCTGCTGGGCGGCGAGCAGCGCCTCCAATTCGCGCCGGCGAATCAGTTGCCGCAAGGTGAGGTCCCGGCCGTTGGCCTGACGCACCACCGTGCGCCAGCCTTCTTCCGGGCGCTCCGGCGGCTCGGCAAAGGTTTGAACAACTTCGCCGATTTGCGTGCCGCGGCGGCTGGGCACAATGACGAAATCGCCCACCTGCACTTCGCGGCAGCACGAGGCATCGTAATGATACACCTTGCCCACAGGGCGGAAACGCACGCCCACAATGTACGGGGTGCTCATGCCTACCCTACAAGTTGAATATCCACCGGCCCGGACGAAACGCCCCTCACCGCGTGGATGCTCAATTGGGAAGCCAGTTGCTCGGCCAGGCGCACAAAGGCCTGGGCAACGGGCGAAGCAGGGTCAGAAACCACAATCGGCGTGCCGCTGTCGCCGCCTTCCCGCACGGCAGGGTCAATCGGAATTGCGCCGAGGAAAGGCACGCCGGTTTGCCTGGCCAAGGCCTCGCCGCCGCCCGAACCGAAAATGTCCATCCGGGTGCCGTCGGGCAGTTCCAGGTAACTCATGTTTTCCACCACGCCCAATACCGGCACCTGCAATTGCTGGAACATTTGCAGCCCGCGGCTGGCATCATCCAGGGAAACCTTCTGCGGCAGCGTCACCACCACCCCGCCGGAAAGCGAAAGGCTCTGCGCCAGGCTCAGGGGAGCATCGCCGGTGCCGGGGGGCAGGTCCACAATCATGTAGTCCAGTTCCTTCCACGCCACATCGCTGAGGAACTGGCGGATGGCCGAATGGAGCATCGGGCCGCGCCAGATCAGCGCCTGCCCGGGTTTGACGAGGAAGCCGATAGACATCACCTGCACACCATAGGCCTCGGCCGGCTGAATGCGGCCATCGCGCGCCGGCGGCAGGTGCTTGATGCCCATCATGGTGGGCACATTGGGGCCGTAAATATCGGCATCTATCAGCCCCACGCGCGCGCCGGCCTGCGCCAGCGCCACCGCCACATTGACGGCCACGGTGCTTTTACCCACACCGCCTTTGCCCGAACCCACCGCGATGGCGTTACGCACAGGCACATTCAAAAGGCCGCGCACGCGCCCATCGTTGACGACTTCGGCATCCATTTCCACTTCCACCGCTTCCACGCCGGGCAGCGCCGCCACGGCCTTGCGGGCATCTTCTTCCATTTTAGACTTCAGCGGGCAGGCCGGCGTGGTCAGCACAATGGCAAAGCGCACCTTCCCGCCTTCAATTTGCAGATCGCGAATCATCCCCAACGAGACCAGGTCTTGCTTCAGGTCGGGGTCTTCCACCTGACGAAGGGCTGCCAAAACAGCCTCTTTGCTAATTTGAGCCATCATCCACCTCTTTGTGGGGGAAATTTGTCGTTGGCGAGCAAGCCGATTATACCCGACTTTCGCCGCCTTTACGTTTTCGCTGCCGGGCGGGCGCCGAGGGGCAGCAGCGCAGGCTGCGCCCCCGCTCCGCCAACAGATTGGGCAGGCGCGGCACGCTGCAAAAACGCCGCGACTTCTTCACACGCCTGCCGGTAAAGGGCCAGCAGTTCATCATCGCCGCCCTTGAAACGCACCACGGCTTTGCGGGCGCAGGAAGCGCACCCCCGAATGGCGCGCTGGCTGTCAATGCTGCATGTGTTGCAGCGCGCCAGGCGGGCCATCATAAGCACAAAGCCGAGGTGCGTCACCGACGAGGCCGGGCTGCGGGCGGCTTCGTCCACCAACGCCCGCCAGCGCTCGCCGCGCAGGTCGCGCAGCATAGGGATCATGCGGGCAGGGAAAAGCAATTGCAAATGTGCGTACAAAACGCCTCCCTAAAAGGGAAAGCCCCCCAGCCGTATTTTGTAACTGTTCAGCCTTGGGAAAACAGGCCGCGGCTCACGCGGATAAAACGGATGGCCGCGGATTTTTAGGGCGCCCAGGGCGCCAAGATGACGCCAAAGCCGCCAAGAAACGGAAGGGAGCAATGTGCTTTTTAGCGTTTTTCGCTTAATCGGCGCTAATCTGTGAAATCGGTGGCTACTTTTCTGCGGAATCTGCGGTTCCTCCTTACCGAGGCTGAACAGATACCGTATTTTCGGCTCGGGGCGTCGGCAGGCGGCGGGAATTCCCACCGCCTGCCCCAATCCAACGGCCGGCGTCACGCCTGCTTCGGCGGGTTCTTTTTGGCTTCCCGGGCCGCTTTGGCTTTTGCGCGGGCCTCGGCAGCTTTCCGTTTGGCCTCTTCGGCCTGGCGGCGGGCTTCTTCTTCGCGTTCGTAGTTGCGCGGGCGAATTTCGGCATAATACGACACCGGCTTGAGCAGTTTCTGCAAATCAAAGACATTTTCCGCGTGCCGGTCGTAGGTCGCCAGTTCGTAATCGTGATCCATCTTGATGGAATCAAAGGGGCAATATTCCGCACACATGCCGCAGTTCATGCACAGGTCCACATCAATGTAAAACTCGGCCGGCTTGGGGCGCGCCCGCCCGCTTTTGGGGTCTCGCGCGCGCACAATCCAGATGCATTGCGCCGGGCACACTTTGGCGCAAATGCCGCAGGCCGTGCAGCGCGGGTCAAGAGTGCCGTCTTCCATTTCTTCGCCCACCAGAAAGGGCACAAAACGGAATTCTTCCGGCGTCGGCAGTTTTTCTTCCGGGTACTGCACGGTAAAGATGCCTTGCACTTCAGGGCTGCGGCGGTATTCAACGCCTTCCTCGGTGTAGTAACGTTGCTTGCCGCGCTTGAAATCATCCACATAAGTCGCAATCAGACGCTTGAGCGTGATGCCCAAACCTTTGAGGATTCCGGAACCATCCATGACACACTCCGTTTAGCGGTCGGTTTCACCCAACACGATATCGATGGAGCCGAGGATAATCACGACGTCGCCCACCTTTTGGCCGCGGGTCATTTCGGCCAGAGCCGTCAGGTTGATGAACGAAGGGGCGCGCACATGGTAACGCCACGGGTTTCCTTTGCCGTTGGAAACCACATAAAAGCCCAGTTCACCCTTCGGCCCTTCCACCCGGCCGTAAGACTCGCCCGGCGGCACGCGGAACTGGTATTGCGGCTTTCCGGCCAGCACCGGCCCCGCGGGAATTTGCTGCAGGGCTTGCTGAATGATGCGCAGGCTCTGGCGAATTTCATCAATGCGGATGAGGTAACGGTCGTACACGTCGCCGTGATAGCGCACGGCCACATCAAAATCAAAGCGGTCGTAGATGCCGTAAGGGTCGGCGCGGCGCACATCATAGGGCACGCCGGAAGCCCGCAGCACCGGGCCCGCCGCCGAAAGCGCGATGGCCTGTTCGGCCGTGAGGACGCCGGTGCCTTCACTGCGCACCCGCACGATCTCGCTGCCGGTCAGGTAACGGTCCAGTTCATCTACCCGCCGCGGCAAGCGCTCAAAGGCCAAAGCGTGAATTTTCTTCATCACATCTTCCGGAATATCCCGCGCCACACCGCCAAAGCGGAAATAGTTCACCATCATGCGGGAGCCCGCCACCGCTTCAAAAACATCCAAAATGAGTTCGCGCTCTTCAATCGCATACAGCGAAGGCGTGAAGAAAGCGCCCATATCGTTGAGGAACATGCCAATGGCAAAAAGATGGTTTTGAATCCGCGTCAGTTCGGCCATAATGACCCGGATGTACTCCGCCCGCTCCGGCGGCTTGGTGCCCAGCAGTTTTTCTACGGCCAGGGCATAGCCGAAGTTGTTGCTCATCGGTGCGAGGTAATCCAGCCGGTCGGTAAAAGGCATGTTCATCAGCCAGGTGTTCCGCTCGCCGATTTTCTCATGGTTGCGGTGCAGGTAGCCCATCACCGGCTCCAGATCCACCACGGTTTCGCCGTCCAGCGTCACCACCATGCGGAACACGCCGTGCGTTGAAGGGTGCTGCGGCCCCAGATTGACCACAATTTGCTCGGTGGGCAAATCATCGCCGGCCCGCTCGACCCGCCCCAGCCCTTCGTAAATCAGGGCGTTGGAGTTATCGGGAATCCATTTATCGGGGTCAAAACCGGCCGGGTAGTCCACATTTTTGCCAAAGGGGTTACGGTCCTCAATGCGGAAGAACTTGCCTTCGGGAAAGCGGCTTTTGTACGGCTTGTGCTCTTCCTCAAAGTAGGGTTCGCGCCAATCCTTGCGCAGGGGGAAACCTTCAAAGCCTTCCCACAGCAAAATGCGTTTGAGGTTAGGATGCCCCTCAAACTTGATGCCCAAGAGGTCCCAGGCTTCCCGCTCCTGGAAATCGGCGCCCGGATACACCGGCACCAGCGAAGGCACCACCGGGTTTTCCCGCGGCACCTGCACTTTGAACACCAGCGCCGGGCCGCCGGTCGTCTTGTAAGCGTGATAGACCACCTCCATCTTGCCCTCGGGCAGGTAGTCCACGCCCGTGACGGAAGAAAGGTAGTCATACCCCAGTTTATCCCGCAAAGTCGTGGCGAAATCGCGCAAGGCTTTGGCTTCCACCACATAGCCCTCATAGCCCTTGCGTTCGTCTTTCTTCACGGCCTCGGGAAAACGGGAAAGCAAGAGTTCTTCTTCGTTTTGAAGCATTACCGTCTGTTCGCTCATGGAAGCACTCCATTCAGGCTTGGGCGGTGTCGGCGGCAGCCGCGGCTTCTTGTTCGGCCTTCTGACGGGTGTAGGCGCGAATCCGGTCGTATTCGCGCGGGTCCATGATATCGGGGCCCAGCACCGGCACAGGGATCATCTCATCCGGCCGGCTGTAAATTTCTTTGATGGTCTGCCTGTCCACCTTTTGCTGCAGTTTCATCAGGCCGTAGATCAGCGCCTGGGGGGTAGGCGGGCAGCCGGGGATGTACACATCCACCGGCAGGTATTTATCAATGCCGGAAACGACATTGTAGCCCTCTTTGAAAGGGCCGCCGCCGGAAGCACAGGCCCCCATGGCCACCACATACTTGGGGCTGGCCATCTGGTTGTAAAGGCGGACGATTTGCGGCACCATCTTCTTGGTGACGGTGCCCGCCACCACCATGACATCCGACTGGCGGGGACTGGGGCGCATCACTTCCATGCCGAAGCGCGAGAAGTCAAACCGCGCCGCTGCGGTACAGATCATTTCAATGGCGCAGCACGCCAGCCCGAACATCATCGGCCAGAGGGAGTTCCGCCGCCCCCAATTGTAGATTTTGTCCAGCGTGGTGATCGTGACCGTATTTTGCAATTCTTCCGGAATATCGTACTGGGGGGAATTTAAACCCTCATCCTTTTTTGGTTTGGTGCTCATAAACCTTCTCCTTGAGCGGTAGGATTAGGATACGCCATCAGCCCTGCGTCTCCAGGGTCATTTCCAGCCATTCCCGGTAAATCGCCAGCAAGATATCGTCGTTCGCCAGCGCCGGGTCGTCGTCAAAATCCGGCAAGGCCAGCACCCAGCGGTAAACATCGGTCAGCGAAACCGTTTCCAACGACACCGCACCGTGCCTCTGCCGCAACGCCTCGGCGATCGCATAAGTTGATTCCCACGTCAACGGCTCAATATCGCGCACACACACCTCACCGCTTGCACTTTGTGCCGGATAGCGCTATTATACCCGCTCTTTACGCCTGTTTACGATAAAATCCGTTTGCGTAATTCGCGCGACCCTTGCGTATTACGCCAATGAATTTTTGCATAATGACCAACGCAGGCCTTGCCAAGCGGCTGTTTTGAGCCCGCCCCAACGCCCCCCTGACGACCTCGCTTCTTCTTTCGTCATTACCCCAGAAGCGCTGCAGTAGCCCTGGGCACGTAAAAGCTTCCACAGAGAACACCGCGGACAGGGGGGAGTATTTCTCTTTGCAAGCGCTTTTTGGGGTGCGGTGCCTGGGCGCCGCACTCCAAAGCAAAACTACCGGCCGAAGCACTTTGCCACCGCGCAGGTAATTACCTTCTTTCGTAACTGTTCAGCCCACCTGCGATGCAAACGTCAAGGCACACAGGAGACCCGAAGGTTACAACGGCGTAACGCCAAGCGCAAAGGGAACAAAGACGCAAAGTCAACTTCTGTGTTTTCTGGGGTTGCAATCGGTGCGAATCTGTGGATGACTTTCTGCGGAATCTGCGTCATCTGTGGTTTCTCCTTGCCTGGGCTGAACAGATACCTTCTTTCTCCTATTCCACCGTGACCGATTTAGCAAGATTACGGGGTTGGTCCACGTCCAGCCCGCGCATGGCCGCAATGTGGTATGCCAGCATCTGCAACGGCACCACCGTCACCACCGGGCTGAGCAGCCACGGGGCAGGCGGCACCCACAGCACCGCATCGGCTATCGGGGGGATGAGTTCATCGCCTTCGGTAGCCACGGCAATGACCCGCGCATGGCGCGCTTTGGCCTGTTCCACCTGGCTGACCATTTTGTCGTACCACGGCCCCTGCGGCGCAATGGCAACGACCGGCGTCTCCTCGTCCAGCAAGGCAATCGGGCCGTGCTTCATCTCGCCTGCAGGGTACCCTTCCGCGTGGATATACGAAATCTCTTTGAGTTTCAGCGCCCCCTCATAAGCCGTGGCCATATCAATGCCGCGCCCGATGTAAAGGCAGCTGCGCACTTCTTTCATCGCCCGCGCCACGGCCATCACCTCTTCTTCGCGCGCCAACGCCTGCCCCACCAAATCGGGCGTCAGGCGCAAATCCTTAACCAGCCGCCGCCGTTCGGCTTCCGGCAGCGTGCCGCGCAAATCGCCAAGCAGCACGGCCAGCATGTACAAATCCACCAGCGGAGCCGTGTAGGCTTTTGTGGAAGCCACGCCGATTTCCGGCCCGACCTGCATGGAAATGTAGCCGTCGGCCATGCGCATGGCCTGAGAGCCAATCGCGTTGACAATCGCCCACAGCGTCGCCCCTTTGCGGCGTCCTTCTTCCATCGCAGCCAGGGTGTCGGCGGTTTCGCCCGACTGGCTGATCGCCAGCACCACGTCGTCGGGGCTTACCAGCGGGTCGGCATAGCGAAATTCGGAAGCCACCATCACTTCCACCGGCACGCGGGCAATGCGTTCCAGCAGCACTTTGCCCACCAACCCGGCATGGTAAGCCGTGCCGCAGGCCGTGATAAAAATTTTCCGCACCCGGCGGGCCAAAGCCGGGGTCAGGTTGAGAGAATCAAGAAACACTTTTCCCCCTTCAAAATCCACCCGCCCGGCGATGGTATCGGTCAGGCCGCGGACCTGCTCATGGATTTCCTTTTGCATAAAGTGACGGTAAGCGCCCTTTTCGGCGGCGACGGGGTCCCACGGCACCACGGTGGGCTGCACCGGCACCGGCCGGCGTTCCAGGGTCATCACCTCTGCCCCGTGCGCCTGCACCACGGCCATCTGGCGCGGTTCCAGGAAGGCCACCCGCCGCGTGTGTTCCAAAATGGCGGGCAGGTCGGAAGCCACCAGCATCTCGCCTTCCCCAAAGCCGATGACCACGCCGCCGGCGTTGCCCAAACGGGCCGCCACGATTTTGTCGGGTTCCAGCGTGGAAATCACAACCACGGCGTTAGAGCCTTCCAGCAGTTGCAGGGCCTGGCGGGAAGCCTCCACCAGGTCGGCTTCCCGGCTCAGAAAGCGTTCAATCAGGTGAGCGATGACTTCGCTATCGGTGTCGGAGCGGAACTGGGCACCTTCGGCCGCCAGTTCTTCGCGCAGGGCCAGGAAGTTTTCCACAATGCCGTTATGCACCACCACCACCTTGCCGGTTTCGCTGAGATGCGGGTGGGCATTTCGGCGGGAAGGTTCGCCGTGGGTAGCCCAGCGGGTATGCCCAATGCCCAGGTTTCCGGCCAGCGGCTCGCTTTCCACCAGCGCCTGCAGGCGGTGCAGTTTGCCCACCTCCCGGCGCACCTGCACCCCCTGGGGGGTCAACACAGCCAAACCGGCCGAGTCGTAGCCCCGATATTCCAGCCGTTTGAGGCCGTTAAGCACAATCGGGGTCGCGTTGCGCGGCCCAATGTAGCCAACAATGCCACACATGGGGCACCTCCAGAAAAAGATCATCACTGCCACAGACGCCGGCGCGCCGCGGCAGGGTTCGTGTTTGCCAAAAAGGGTTTGCTGCCACTCGCCGGCGTTTTGACCGCCCGGTTGCCCGCGCGGCGTTGTCGCCGGCGTGATCGCTTTCCCCCTGCTGCTGGAGGGACGGGGCGTGGCGACCCCGTGAGGGCATCCGCCGATCTTCCGATTTTCCCGGCACAAGCCGGTTAGCCTCACCTCGCGGTGAGGAACCCTCATCCTCGTCACCCGCGATAAGCCGCGGGCCTGGCGCTCTTCCCTCCGAACGGTAAAATGGTTTTTCGGCACCTCCTGAGCGGGTTTTCGGGTCGCTGCAAAGCACAATCTTACCATAAAAAGCCCGCGGCTTCCGGCAAAAAATGGTCACATGGTCACTGTTCAACCTTGGGAACTGTTCAGCCCACCTGCGATGAGAACGCCACGGCACACAGGAGATCCAAAGGCTTCAACGGCGTAACGCCAAGCGCAAAGGGAACAAAGACGCAAAGTCAACCCCGTTTTCTGCGACGCTTTGTAATTACCTACCCAGATCGCGGCGATGGCAACCCCGGGCATGTGTTCTCACGGCGTTTTTCTTTGGCACCGCCGCCGTTGCGTTGACCCCACCCCCGCTCCCCTCCCCGCATGCGGGGAGGGGGGCCAGGGGAGGGGTATGACAAAAGCGCAGTGCATCAAGACGCATGGAGAGCACCACAGCGTAGGCAGTTGCGACGCTTCTGTGCTTTCTGGGGTTGCAATCGGTGCGAATCTGTGGAATCTGTGGCCGATTTTCTGCGGAATCTGCGTCATCTGTGGTTTCTCCTTACCGAGGCTGAACAGGCACAAAAAATGAACAAAAACCTTCCCAAAACCGGCACTCCATGCTACACTTACCGCCGTTGCCGCGCCTGCCGCGGCAACTCAATCCGCTTCCGGCCCCTCCGCCGGAGGCAATCCCGCGGAAAGGAGGTCCCATGCGCCCCTACGAGATCGTTTTCATTGCCCACCCCGACCTGGACGAGAACGCCCTCAACGAAACCACAGAAAAGGTCAAAGGGTGGATCGCTGCCGCCGGCGGCGAAGTTACCAAAATAGAGCCCTGGGGGAAACGGCACATGGCATATGCCATTCGGAAACGCCGGGAAGGCTATTACGTGCTGCTGGAAGCCAACATGCCCCCCACGGCCGTTGCCGAACTGGAACGCAACATGCGCCTGCACGAACCCATCATGCGCTACCTGGTCACCCGCATGGACGAGTAAATCTTTCCATTTTCCATTTCAACGGCCGCTTTCCCTGTTTTTGCCCTGCGTGTATCTGGCAAGGAGTTAATGATGAGCCGTGGTTTGAACAAGGTCATGCTGATAGGCCGTTTGGGCCGCGATCCGGAAATGCGCTACACCCCCTCGGGCCGTGCCGTGACCACCTTCAACGTGGCCACCAGCCGCAGTTGGAACACCGCCAACGGCGACCGCCGCACCGAAACCGAATGGTTCCGGGTGGTGGCCTGGGGCAACCTGGCCGAAATCTGCAACCAGCTGCTCCGCAAGGGGCAACAGGTGTATATTGAAGGCCGCCTGAAAAACTACCGCTGGCAAGACGACGCCGGCACCCAGCACATCCGCACCGAAATCGTTGCCAACGAAATGATCATCCTGGGCGACCGCAAACACCTCAAAAACGGCGGCGACAATCACAGCAGCCCCGAAACCGACAACGCCGATCTTCCCGCCGAACACGAAGAAACCCGCGACATTCCCGAAGACGAATTCCCCTTCTGATTTCTGAAAGCCCCAGCAAGGAGTTTTGACAATGGCCAACAACAACCAGCGGCGGCGCTACTACAGCCGCCCCAAAGTATGCCAGTTCTGCGTAGAGAAAATAGACCACATTGACTATAAACAGGTTGACCTGCTGCGCCGCTACATCACCGACGACGGCAAAATCCGCCCCCGCCGCCAGACGGGCACGTGCGCCAAGCACCAGCGCCAACTGGCCCGCGCCATCAAACGCGCCCGCCACCTGGCCCTGCTGCCCTTCGTCGGCGAAGTCTCCGTCCGCTAACGCCCATCCGCCTCAGACACCCTTTCAGGGCATAGGGTCTTTCATCACCCTATGCCCTGTTGCGTAAGGAGAAAAATTTCATGGCAAAACGCACAAAAGTCAAGGCCTCGGAAATCAGCCTCAAGCACAAGCATGTTTCCCGCCGCGTCCAGCAGCAACAGCGCATGATTCTCATCGGCGCAGCAGCGTTCGTCATCCTTCTGATTGCCATTCTGGGTTGGGGCTACCTCAACCAAACCGTGCTGCAAGCGCGCAAACCGGTTGCCAAAGTCAACGGCGAAGCCATCACGGTGGGGCAATTCCAAAAACGCGTCCGCTTCCAGCGCGCGACATATGTCATGCAAACCGAAAACCTTATCAAAAATGTCAAAGCACTGCTGCAAAACCCCATGCTGATGGGCTATTTCGGGCAACAGCTGCAATCCTGGTACCAGGAACTCAACAACCCGCAGGCCATGGGGCAAAAAGCCATTCAAGGGCTCGTTGACGAAACCCTCATCATCCAGGAAGCCAAACGCCGCGGCATCACCGTGACAGAAGCCGAAGTGGACGAAGCGCTGCAGCAAGTGTGGGGCTACTACCCCCACGGGACCCCCACGCCGGAAGCCGTCCCCACGGAAATGCCAACGCCCACCTATTCTCCCACCCAACTGGCGCTGCTGCCGCCAACCCCCACAGCATTGCCGCCCACCGCCACGCCGGCGGCCTCTCCCACCCCCACCGCGACCTTCCCC
>Ga0256829_1001176_pt1 | contig 22457 bp, 21 predicted proteins | sample 131447metaG_FD_185979 | JGI IMG/M metagenome (GOLD analysis project Ga0256829, IMG submission 185979) | Hydrothermal vent microbial communities from Lau Basin, Pacific Ocean - 131-447 | ecosystem: Environmental > Aquatic > Marine > Hydrothermal vents | place: Pacific Ocean: Lau Basin | collected...
TAATGACTGAAAGCATCGAGAGTGTCTTGTATAAGCCACTTTCCAAACTTATCAAAACATTTTTGCCCGGCATAAACCTCATACCACGCAATCTCACGCTTAGATTTGTATGCCTTTTTTACGGCCTCATCGATAACCGGCTTGGTGGCTTTCCAGATATCTGACCCTACTCCGTCCCCTTCAATAAAAGGGATAACCGGATTATCCGGGACTTCTATCTTTCTGGGACCTTTTACAATAATCCTTTCGCCGCCTTCCGGAAGCGGTAACCTTTTTGGATTGTAATTGTCCAACACTCCGTATGCCATCTTCTTCCTCCAATAAAAATTTATATATTATTAACTCTTACAAAGGTTTCTGTTTATGTCACCATTAAGTAAGTTATATAGCCTCATTGTAGTCTTCTTGCTTTTTCTGTCAAGAAAAACTTTTGGTATAAATAACATAGGCTGAGAACCTAATACTTTATCAGCGTTTCCAGAATATTGATAAGAATAGTACTATCATAGTATAGAATTCAAGCCTTCCTATTATCATATCAAAAGTCAATATAATCTTCGGAATCGCAGAGAAAAAACCAAATGTATTCGGCGGCGCTACCAATCCCAAACCTGGACCGGTATTTGACAGACATGCAATTGATGCACTTATAGCTGTTATAATATCTATATTGAAAAATGCCAATAACAAAGAGCTTATAGCAGCGGCAAAAATATAGATGCAGAAAAAAATCAGTGTGTTTCTGACAATAGCTCTGGTTATCTCATATCCGGGCACCTCAACCTCTTTTACCAGATTAGGGTGTATCATCTTATAAAGCTCAACTTTTATTGCCTTGTATATAACTATAAATCTTATAACCTTTATACCTCCGCCGGTTGAGCCTGCCATACCGCCTATTACCATCGCCGATAAGATAAGAAGTTGAGAAAATATTGTCCAGTTGCCGAAATTGTAAGCGGTAAAACCGGTAGATGTTATCTGAGATACGGTTACAAACAGACTGGCAAGATATGACTGAAAGATCGAGCCACCAGATACAAAATTTATTCTATTTGATATAAATACCAACAGGCTCACAAAAAGTAGTATAAAAAGATATGTATTTGCTTCGCCTTTCAGATAATTTTTCTTTATGGCATCTTTAGGATTTTTAAAAATATTGTAAAGAAGTGTAAACTGCATTCCTCCCAGAATCATAAAAATAATTATCACGATTCGAATATAAGAGGAGTTAAAATGAGCAATATTATCATTATAGCTTGAAAATCCTCCCGTAGAAAGTGTGGAAAATGAATGTATAACCGCATCAAAAGGACTCATTCCTCCGAATATAAGCAGTGTCACCTCGGCTAAGGTAAGCACAAAATATACTATCCACAGGCTTAGAGCAGTTTCTTTTATGCGAGGTTTGATCTTTGTCAATGTTATACCGCTTGATTCGGCAGAGAAAAGCTGGACGCCTGAGGCGCCTAAAAACGGAAATACCGCTACTGTTAAAACTATAATACCCATGCCACCTAACCATTGCGTGTAGCTTCGTAAGAAGATTAAGCCGTGGGACAGATTCGACAGGTTATCGATAACTGTTGCACCGGTAGTAGTAAAACCGCTCATAGCCTCAAAATATGAATCTACTATGTTTGGAAGTACTCCTGAGATTGTAAACGGCAGCCCATAGAAAAATGCTGATATAAGCCATATAAGAGTAACAACAAGAAATCCTTCGCGGTATCTGAGCTCTGCCTGTTTACTTTTGAAAATCTTTGATATCAAATAAAGTAGCGCACCTGAGATTGTTGTAATAGCTATCGATTCGGCAAGCGGAATAATCGATTCATGATAGAGAAGTGATACAAAAAGAGGAACAGTCTCCAGTACCCCCAGAAACATCAGGTAAACTGATATTATGGATAAGATAAGTCCGAGATTCAAAAACATCAGAACAGTTTGGATATCTTTTTCAGATCACCGAATCGGGCAAAGATTACCAGTCTGTCGCCCTCGATAAGTATCTCTTTATCCTTGGGTATTAAAATCTTATCTCTACGCAAAAGCAAGGCGATCCTGCATAAAGATGGAAATTTTATATCTTCTATAAGTTGATTAATGACAGGAGAACTGCTTTTTACCGGTTCTTCGATTATCCCTATCTTGCTGCCTTTGAGCACAGATATGGATGTGGCTTTTCTGTCTATTATCAAATCAAGTATAGCAGCAGATGAGGAGAGTTTAGGATCCACAATCGAGCCCAAACCCAACTGTTCTGCAATATATGAATATTCCTCAGTTGCTGTCACCGTTATGCATTTTCTTACACCCATTCTTTTGGCAAGCACAGATAGCAATATATTCATTTCATCATCTTTTGTTGTTGTTATTAGTAGATCAGAAGAAAAAATGTCTTCGGTTTTTAGCAGTTGCATATCAGATCCGCTGCCAAACATAACAACAGCAGATGGAAATTCCAAGGAAAGCTCGTTGCATATATCATGATTATTGTCAATGATTTTAACATCGATTCCGTTATCGATGCAATATCTGGCAATATATCTGCCTTTTCTTCCGCCACCGATAATAGATACCACACCTATCTGTTTTATATCTTCAGCCATATCCCGAAGAATCTTGTCTATCTTCTCAACTGATGCGGCAATAAAAGCGATATCCCCGGGAACAATCTTGCTTTTTGGTGTGGTTATTTCATAATTACCCAGATGATAGAGCAGCGGAACGGAAAAGTCTTCATTATCAATTTCTTCAACGGTTTTCATGGCATAAGGATTGTTGTTTTTCACCCTGATTCCCACAACAACCGCTTTCTCATCAAAAAACTCCAGCACATTGGTTGCAGGAGCAATTTTCATCAAATCTATAATTCTATTGGCTACGGCTTTATCAATATCGATTACTCTGTCGATATGAAGCAGTTTCACTAAAGCTTCGTTTTTATAAAATTCTCTGTTTTTCAGACGTATCAGCCTTTTTTTTATATCAAGTGTGGTATTTGCTACTGCCGTTGCTGCAATATTTGTTATATCATCGCGTGTTGTTACCACTAAAATGTCAACGGTTTTCGGATTTATTTTGGAAATAAGCTCAGATGATGTTCCATCACCTATAATTCCGTTTATATCCAAAACATTACTTAATCTTTTTATTTTTTCTTCACTTGTATCAACAACGGTAACATCACAATCGGATTTTATAGCCAGATCGGCAGTAGCCGACCCAACTCTGCCGGCTCCAATAATCAAAACATGCATGTTTAACCTCTCAAACTTTTAACAGCCTTTTGGTAATCGTTTTCGGAAAATATGAAGCTTCCTGCAACCAAAATATCAACTCCGGCGGTAATCAGCTTTTTGGCATTAATATCGTTTATTCCCCCATCCACCTCTATTTTATACGCAAACCTATTTTCTTTTCTGATTTTTTCCAACGCTTCAACCTTTTTTATCTGTTCGGGAATAAATTTTTGTCCCCCGAATCCCGGATTAACACTCATAACAAGAACAAGATCAACCTTGCCAAGCAGATATTCCAGATTTGATTCCGGAGTAGCCGGACAGATGGAGATTCCGGATTTTATACCCAGTTCGTTAATCTTGTCAATAACCCTATCGCTATGAGGAGTTGCTTCCTGATGTATCGTTATATATGTTGCTCCGGCTTCATAAAACGGCTGTATCCAGTTTTCAGGATTGCTTACCATAAGATGCAGATCAAGTGGCAAAGAGGTAACCTTTTTAACAGCTTTTACAAAATCAGGTCCTACTGTAAGATTCGGAACAAAATGCCCATCCATAATATCTATATGCAAAAGATCAGCGCCGGCAGCTTCAATTTTTGCGATTTCGGTTTTTATATCTGAAAAATCCGCTGCCAAAAGTGACGGAGCAACAAGCATCTTAGCTTCCAAAATGGGTAAAACCCGGACTATTTATCGTGATAGGCGTTTGCCCTGATAAAACGGTGAGTCCGTCTCCTTTTGTAACTTTTCCTATAAGACGAATGTTTGGATTAATCTTTTTAAGCTCTGCATACATCTTTTCCTCGTTCTCCTTTGAGGTAAAAAGCAATCTGTAATCTTCTCCTCCCGTAAGCGCATAGGTTATAATTTTATCATCAGATACGATTCCTGCAAGCGGATGATCTTTTAAGATGTTTTCCGCTTGTAGTGTTATTTTGTAGCCCGAACTTTTTGCAAGTCTCAGACAGTCCTGATAAATTCCGTCGGATAAATCAATCATTGCGGTTGCAAGACCAAGCTCCTGTAATTTGAGCGCAAGATTAACCTCCGGCTCAGGGATAAGCTGAAATTTTGCAAACTCACTGCTTCTGCCTGATTGCAGCATCTCTAATCCGTATGAAGCAAGACCGGTAAAACCTGAAATATACACCGAATCGCCAATATCAGCTCCGCTCCTGAGAATCGCCTTTTTGTGCGGAACTTTGCCTATTGCCGTGATTGCAACTGTTGTTACTTCCGATTTTGTTGTATCTCCTCCACATAACTTTAAATTGAATTTGGAGCATATATCAAAAAACCCTGATAGAAATAGGTTAATCCAATGTTCATCCAGTCGCCTCAGTGCAAGATCCAGAAATAAGAACAACGGTTTCCCTCCCATTGCCGCAATATCGCTTATGTTGACCGCTGCAATTTTCCAACCCAGGGAATAAGGATCCATCCAACTGCCGAAATGAACCGATTCAGTCATCAGGTCGCTTGTTACGAGATAATCGTAATCATCTTGCTCAATTATAAAACAATCATCACCGATTGAGTTGTTGAATCTCGTTTTCAGAAGAGCTATGAGCTGGTCCTCATTCATTTTTTGAGCTCTTTGAGAAATCGCTTTATCCTTGCCTCGTACCCTTGATCTGTTGCTTCATAAAAATTTATATCAAACGGTGCGTATCTGTATTTTACATAATGATTTGGATAATTGTGGGGATAAAGATAACTTTTGGCACCCTTAGGTGGATTTTGACGCAGATCGTCGGGAACCGGAATCGAGCCTTTTGAGTTTACAAACGATTTTGCCTTGCCAAGAGCCAAATACGAACTGTTTGATTTAGGAGATGTTGCGAGAAACACGGTTGCATAGGCAAGAGCAATTTCAGCTTCAGGCATTCCTACTGCTGTAACTATATCATAACAGGATGCTGCAACCGGAGCTGCCAATGCGTTTGCCATAGCTATATCCTCAACAGCCAGAATCATCAATCTCCTGGCTATATAGAGCGGATCTTCACCGCCTTTAAGCATCTTTGCAAGCCATAAAAGCGCACTATCAGGATCGGTTCCTCTGATGCTTTTTATAAAGGCGCTTATACTGTCGTAATGTTCATCGTTTTTGTCATAGCCATCAGTCTCTTCCTCAACTATATCATTGATAGTTATCTTTGAAGGACAGATTAAGGATGCTGCTTCAATTCGGTTAATCAGTCTTCTTGCATCACCATCGGCAATTTCGATAAATCGTTTTTTAGCATCCGGCATAATGGGTATATTTAAAAACTGTTCCGCCTTTTCGCAAAGTTTGAGCATAACAGACTTATTTAATTTTCGAAATTTTATCAGCATACTTCTTGAACGAAATGCAGGAGCAAGGGAATAAAACGGATTTTCCGTAGATGCGGCTATCACTATAAGATGTTTATCCATGTCCTCAAGGAAAAGTTCTAATTTGGGACGAGTGGCTCTGTGAATCTCATCTATAAATATGATTGAGCGCTTACCCGATTCGGCATAAATCTTTCTGGCATCAAGAAGTGTCTTTTTAATTTTTTCGGTTCTGAACTCTCCGGCGGCATTCATCATAATGACCGGAAAACCGAATTTCTCGGCAATAATATTTACAAAACTTGTTTTTCCGGTTCCAGAAGGTCCTGATATGACCAAAGAGGGTATATTACCCGATTCAATCATACGTCTGAAAGGTAATCCGGAGGCAAGAATATGCTCTTGTCCGAGAAGCTCGTCAAGCTGTTTGGGTCTGAGCGAGAATATAAGCTGTTTAGCCATCCAACGTATAAATTTTGAGTGAAGGAAACTCCTTTTTTAACGATTCTATATATTCGTCTATGCTGCTGCCTATAAGGAATTTTTCAATAGGTCCTCTTTTTAGCTTGGGTATTACGAGAATCGAATTCTTGTTACGTTTTATCATTTTGCTTAGCTCATCAAGAAGATTGCCTTCAACTATCTTCGAAGAAACTTTTATTCCAGCCTCTTGGGCTTCATCTTTGTATCGATTTATAAGTGTTTTTCCTATATTTTCTATTCCTTTTGTTGCTATATCATCCGAACTTATGCCAAAATTGCCCGAAAGCAGATAGTCGGTATCGGATGAAAACAAAAGAATAAGTTTTGCCGACTCTTCTTTGGCAATTCCTATCGCCTGTTTTACCGCCTTTTCTCCAATCTTGCCGCCTTTAACTATACAAATAATCTCTTTGCCCATAAAACTATCCTCCTATCAAAAGCCAGACGGTTGCAATAATAATACTAATAACCATAACCGGTCCGCCTACCTTAAGAAATTCAACAAACCGCAACGGATAACCGGCTTTTTCTGCCAAACCTGCTGTGACAACATTTGCGCTGGCACCAATCAATGTCCCGTTGCCTCCAAGGCACGCCCCCAACGATAACGCCCACCACAAAACGGCGCCGTGAGCTCCGGGAATAGTTTCTGTCAGGTATCCCACCACAGGAAGCATAGTTGCGGTAAAAGGAATATTATCAATAATAGCTGAGGCAAAAGCGGACACCCATATGATCAGTATTATTGCCGCTACTCTACTTGTTCCGGCAAGATGTTTTACCATATCAGCAAGCATCTGAATAATTCCGGTCTGCTCGGCTGCTCCCACAACAATAAAGAGCATCATAAAAAAGATAAGTGTCGGCCACTCCACCTCTTTTTCCAGAATTTCCACAACATCGGCACCTGAGATTACCAAAAGTATTGTAGCTCCCAGCAAGGCGGCAACTGATGGTTCCATATGAAGGGCTCCGTGCGTGATAAAAAGCAGTATGACAAAACCCAGAACCCAGAGCGATTTTTTCAACAGTTTCATATCGGTTATTTTGTATTCTCTTTTGAGTTTTCTCATAAGCTCATCGACATTTTCAACCGCCGCCTTACCGTATTCTTTGCCATAAAACAGCTTCATAACAAAAATGGTAACAACGGTTATTATCGCTATGACAGGAGTGAGGTTTATCAAAAACTGGTTGAACGTAAGATGGGCATATGAACCTATCAGTATATTCGGAGGATCTCCGATCAGGGTTGCGGTTCCTCCTGCATTGGACGCCAAAACTTCGGGGATAAGCAGACTGAACGGATTGATTTTCAAAACAAGTGCAATCTCGATAGAAACAGGAGTCAGAAGCAGCATTGTCGTTACATTATCCAGAAATGCACTTGTAACGGCTGTAACAATCATCAAGATTGCGGCAAGCCGGAAAACTTTACCTTTGGATAGTTTGTAGGAAATATATGCAAGCCACTGAAAAACACCGGTTTTTTTCATTATGCCGACGATAATCATCATTCCCATTAAAAGGAAGATGACATTCAGATCTATCGCTTTCATGGCTTCATCGAAAGAGATAATAAAATAATCCTGATTTAGCGTGCCAAGCGTATAAGAAAGAAAGATTGCCAAAACTGCTCCGATTGTTGCCGCAAGAGTTCGGTGAAACAGTTCGAAGGTTATGAGTGCATACATAACAATCAGTATTGCAAGAGCAATCCAGAACGCCGGACCAGCTTCTCTTTTCAATGTTTCGTTTTTTGTAGCTCTGAAAATCTTTCCTTCGTTATAAAATTTATTTACCAGGATATCCTGTTTTTTATAGCTCGATTTGAAAAATGAAACCTTTATCGATGAGGGTATTACGGAAAGATTATCGATTTTCATCTCATAGAAACCCGATTCGTTGCTTACGGTATTGGCAATCTTTTTCCCATTCAAAAATGCTTCTACTTTGACATCTCCGACCGGCGTATCGTGAGCATTAACAATTTTGCCATCTATCTGGACGGGTAGAGAAAAAGCTGGTGATATAGATAGCAATGTAAGAAAAAGATAAAAAATAGAGGCGGTAATAACGGTCTTCTTCACAATTCCCCCTTAAATCGTTTATTAAACTGGAACAACTAAAGCAGTTGCCGCAATAAAAAATATAATCGCTTAATATGGTTATTGTATATACACTTGAGCTTGAATTTTAGATAATTATCCTCTTATGTCAATAAAGCGGGTTGCCTAAAATTCCTCAAGCGGAAAAACCGAAAGCACACCCGCACCAATTTTTTATCTGCCATTGCCGCAGGAGGTAATAAAATCTCAAATGTATGCAGGCTGCATCCGGGGAAATTTATTTAACCGCTGCAGCAACCCCTTTTCTCAAACACCGTGTGCAAACTTTTATCTTTTTTGAATTTGTTCCAACTTTTACACTTATAGTTTTCAGGTTAGGTTGAGAATGCTTGATAGATCTGTTGTGAGCATGACTTACCTTCATTCCTTTCTGAGCCTTTTTGCCGCAAATATCACATATCCGTGCCATTTTTATCTCCTTGTTTCTTTAATCAAGCTGCCTTTTAGCATTAAATACGATAATTGTCAAATGTTTAGGATATCCAAAATACTCGAAAATACAACCCGATGATAAAAGTTCCGTCACCTAAGCGGCAGTCTTCTTTTGCCTAATACCTGTTACCTACAACCTAAGACCTATCTCTGAGATTGCCTCTTCCGCCATGCTCGCTCGTAATGACTGGAAAAAAAGAAATTCCTCGCAATGGCTATAGGAAAAAGTCAAGTGTAATCGAGAATTACACATTATTCATCACGCATTTTAAGCTGAATGTCAAATGTTTACCCCGTGCAGTAAAGCAAGCTACTGCACTGGGTAAAGACGCGACTCCTATTTGCGATCCTTTAACTGTCGGAAATGCCGCCGGAGATTACGAAACGTATTCCCTCTTCAATAGAGATTGAAAGCGGAATTACGCGGCTGGAAGGGACGATAAGAAGGAAACCGGATGTAGGATTTGGCGTAGTCGGGACAAAGCAGGAAATCATCTTTTCCTCAAATTTCTCAGACATCTCTCCGGTGAGCTCATTTGTGACAAAACCGAGCGCAAAACTGCCTGATTTTGGATATTCGACAAGAACCACACGGGAAAACTTGCTTTTTGCGTCTTTGCCGGAGAAAGCGGAGAAGATCTGCTTGATCGGTAGATAAAGATTGTGTATCAAGGGCATTTTTTTAAGCAAATTATCCCACCATCCGAAAAATCGCCTGCCGATCATATTATCGGCAATCATACCTGATGCTATAACCACCACTATCAGTGCGAGAAGCCCGATGCCCGGTATATGAACGCCAAAAATCAGATCAAAAAATGGAGATAGAATTCTGTCTGCTGCAACAAGCAGGGCTTTGAAGATATAAAATGTAAGCACCATCGGTGTTAAAACCAGCATACCGGTGATAAAGTAGTGTCTGAGTTTCCTAATCATCTTTTTCCGACTGTTTTGAATATTTAAGGAAGCTGTTTATGATATAAAGCTGGTTTCCGATATATTCCAGCATAACTACAAGGGTTTTGTCTATATTTTTGCGGGAATATATATCCAGAATTCCGTACACGTCATTTTTGCGGCATATAGGAATTGCAACTTCTGTTTTGTAACCTTTATCTTGAAAATCATCGGGAATCTTGGCAACATAAAGTTTGCATTTTATCAAAGCCTCTGCAAACGGATGGATTATCGCTCGTTCTGATTCCCAATGAAGTTTGTCTTCGACCATCTTTATCTCCCCTTCGTATGCAACAGGTTTTATTATGCCTTTCTTTTCTTTTTTCCCAACCCATACAAGTTTGGCGTTAAATATTATTTTCAGCTCTTTGCAGATATAATCGAATATCTCCTCCGGCAAAGCATTATCCATTACCATTTTATACGCGATTCGCATCATTGAAAAGAGCCTATTTCTTGTTATGGTGAGCCTTTCGGTTTCCGATAATCTGATAGCAACAGCAATATCTCCTGCTAATTCTTTGAGAAAATTAATGACAGAATCATTAATATCACTGTTGAATGAGACAAACAGTTCGCCATAAATCCTCCCTTCAATCGCAAGCGGGAAAAACGCAGCCCTTCTGAAATGATGAATATCGGCGATTTTATAAAGAGCCCTTAAATTTGCTGTATTATAGAGATTGTTTGCCACAAACGGTTCGTCATGGTCCAGATAAAAAGAGTGCCGGCAGATATCCTTGGCGCTTTCCCTGCTGATTTCACCTTCATAAGCCGCAAGTCTGATATTATTTGCATCGTAAATGGCAACGCAGGCTATCTTTGCAAGTCTGCTTTTAACAAGTTCAGAGCAGGTTGCTCTGTATATATCAGAAATCAGCACCCGTTTCGCAATCATCTGGTTTATATTTCTCAATAGAACAATAATTTTATTTAGGTAGATTATATCGTTTTTGGAGCGCTCAATCTGTTTTACAAGTCTCGCATTGGTTATTGCAAGTGCTGCATTATTGGCTGCTATCTCAAGAAAGATTTTGTCGGTCTGGTCAAAGTCGGTTCTGCTAATCTTGTTATGAATTTCAAAGCAACCCAAAAGATTATCCTCGTATATTACAGGAACATCTATCAGGTTGTAAAAGCCAAGTTTTTCTCTTATTTCAGATATTACAATAGGATCGTTTGAACAATCGTTCGAGATATACGACTTTTTTGTTTCTATAATATGTCCCGGGACGCCGTACCCTTTTGGAAAACTGTAATCAACCTCCACCCATCTGTTTTTTGTCAAATATTCATAAAAGAATATCTTATCGCTTTTATATATTCCAAACGTTCCGTTCTTGGCATCTGTCAGTTTTAACGCACCATCAACCAATCTGTGAAAAATTGAAGTCTCATCAAGAACAGAATGTATGCTGGTTATAATCTTGACCAACTCGCGAAGTTTTGAATCATTTTTTTCTATTGCGCGCATTTTTTCTTCGGAATCCTGGTGAAATCTGTCTATTACAATAATGGCAATAGAAAGGACTGTGACGATGAGAAAAAAAGCAGCCAATGCAAATCCATAGGGTGCAAACCATGTATGAAGGACAGCCGGATAACTAAATTTGAGCAATCCCCATAATATAAAGTTTATTCCAATGATAGCGTATAAAAAATTTTTTTTCCATACGGACACAAATCTCCATCCCGCAAATATATATGCCAAACCAAGTGCAATATAAGCGGGTAAAACCTGATAAAAGAAGCTTAGATTTATATAGTATGAAAAAATTATCCATGCAGTTACTGCAAATGCCAAAACAACATATCCGGTGTATCTTTTTCTCCATCTTTTTTTGGGGCTACTACCATCAATATAAACAGAGAGTTCAACAATAAATGGAGCAATAAGCAAAGCAAATATTCTTGAGATCAAAATAAAGGATGGCTTATTGAACAGATAGTAGCTGAAGCTGAAAATATAATGAAGAAAATATACCGATAATGCAGCGATGAACATTTTGATGAAAAATTTTTCATAGTAGCGATATATACTGAAAACGATAATAACGCTTAAAAAAATATCTGAAATTAGAAATAGTTGTGCATAATCAATTACGTTCATGATTTGCTCTGTCCTATAAATTAAACATAAATCTTAAAAAATTTAAAATTCCCGATATCGAAGAAATTATCTGAAACCTAAGCGTGTAAGTTTAGTATAACATATCTTTAAATCTTGTCAACATGAGCACATATAAAACATTAAGGTTTCATCAAAAAAGAAGTTTATACTTTATAATTATAACTTAAAAGCGGCAACCTTGACAAATCTGATAAAAAACATATATTTTAGGAATGATTATTATTCCTAAAAGTATTGCGAGAAAAAAAGAATGAAAAAGGGACTAAACAGAATCAGAATAACCGCGAAAAGAGCAGCGATAATTGAGGGACTGAGAAAAAGAGGTGATCATCCTACAGCCGAGGAACTCTATCTTTTGTTAAAGAAAGATTTTCCCTCAATCAGTATTGCTACTGTTTACAGAAATCTCAAAATTCTGTCAGAATTCGGGTTGGTAGATGAGATTGAATCGAAAAACAAAACCAGATTTGATGCCAATACGAAGCAGCATTACCATCTCAAATGTATAAAATGCGAAAAGATTATCGATCTTAACGGAAGTTATGTTGGTAACGGCTTTGAGGATATAGTTGCAAAAGTATCAAAAAAGGATGACTATCTTATCACAGGTTACAGGCTGGAATTTCTTGGCATCTGTCCTGATTGTATAAAAAAATATCATTATAACAAGGAGGAGTCTATGGGAGCTAAAACGACAAAAATCGGTGAGAATGAAAAGGCGGTGTTGGCTGCGCTTGAAAAACTGGGCGTTTGCGGATCAAAGGATATTGTTGCAGCGGCAAATCTTGAGTCAAAAACCGTATCAGCGACAATAAAAAAGCTTAAAAGCAGCGGTTTAATCGCCTCGCCTGCAAGATGCAAATACAGCATTACAGAGCAAGGCAAAGAGCAGATTTCTTGACAAATTACAGAATAATTAAATTTTAGGAGGTTTTATCATGTCGGTTTTGGTTACAAAAGAGGCGCCGGATTTCACGGCAAAGGCGGTGTTGGCAGATAACAGCATCAAAGAAATTTCACTTTCCTCTTGCAGGGGAAAATATGTGATTCTTTTTTTCTATCCGATGGATTTCACGTTTGTCTGCCCCACTGAGATTTTGGCATTCAACAAAAAATTAGATGAATTCAGGCAAAGAAACACTGAGATAATAGGCGTTTCCACCGATTCGGAATTCTCACATCTGGCATGGAAAAATACGCCGGTAGAAAACGGAGGCATCGGGAATATTCAATATCCCATAGTTGCTGATATTTCAAAGGAAATTTCCAGAGCATACGATGTGCTCTTTGACAATTCGGTTGCGCTGCGTGGTCTTTTTCTGATTGATAAAGAGGGCATAGTGAGACATCAGGTGGTCAACGATCTTCCGCTTGGAAGAAACATCAATGAAGCTATAAGAATGATTGATGCGCTTCAATTCCATGAAAAACATGGCGAGGTGTGTCCGGCAAACTTTGAAAGCGGTAAAGAAGGGATGAATCCGACACCTGAAGGTGTTGCCGAGTATCTTTCAAAACATAAAAACGATTAGGAGGTAGTTATGGCAAAAAGACTTGAGGTTTACAGATGCTCCGTATGCGGAAACATAGTTGAGGTTGTTCACGGTGCATCAGGCGTATTGGTATGCTGCGGAAAACCGATGGAGTTATTAACGGAAAACACAACAGATGCGGCAAAAGAAAAACATGTTCCGGTGATTGAAAAAAAGGACAAAGGCTATAATGTAAAGGTAGGATCGGTAGCTCATCCGATGACTCAAGAACATTATATTGAATGGATTGAACTTATCGCAGACGGCCGGTCATATAAAAAATTTCTCAACCCCGGTGATGAACCGGAGGCATTCTTTGAAATCACTGCTAACTCTGTCACAGCAAGAGAGTATTGCAATCTTCACGGATTCTGGAAAGCAGAGTTATAAAAAACGATACAAAGAAAACCCCCGGTTGCGCCGGGGGTTTTAAATTAGATGAGAAGACAGAAAGAGTTGCTTGAATCGCTGTATGAGCGGTTTAACAAAAGAGAATTTGCCTATCCTGATCCGATTACCGTTGTTTACAGATACAATAATCCGCCTGATAAGGAAATCGCTGCTTTTATAGCGTCCTCACTTGCCTACGGTAGAGTAGCTCAGATTATCAAATCCTGCAACTATGTATTAAAACGGCTGAGTCCTCCGTATAAAACTGTAAAAAACTGCACCGAAGAATCTTTGAGAAGTCGCTTCAGCGGTTTTAAACATCGTTTTACAACCGAAGAGGATCTTATAAGATTTATTCTGGGCATAAGAGATGTCCTTGACAGATACGGCTCGATTCATAATCTGTTTATTTCAAATTATAAAAAGACGGACAAAAATTATCTTGCCGCTCAAATCAAAACGGTTGAAACAATCAACCGGTTTTTTCATGGAAATAGCACCCTGTTGCCTGACCCGAAGAAAGGCAGCGCATGCAAAAGAATCAATATGTTTCTACGGTGGATGATAAGGAAAGACGAAATAGATTTGGGATTATGGGGCGATCTGCCCTCATCAAAGCTTATAGTTCCATTAGATATTCATATGCACAATATCTGTAAATCGTTAAAAATTACAAGCAGCAAAAGCGCCAATCTTAAAACAGCGCTTGAGATAACCGATTATTTTGCTAAAATCTCACCGGATGATCCGGTAAAATATGATTTCAGCTTAACCAGAATAGGGATAAAATTTGGTATAAAGGAGGAGCAGTTTGCGGAAAAACTCAAAATCAAGTCAATCTGAAACGAAATTCGGCATAGAGCTTGTAAGAGAGCTTTCGAAGAAATACCTCTGCTTTAAAGATGGCAGAGTAGATTACAGTAAAGCTGAAATCGCTCCGATAGTAACCTGCTTTATAATGTATAATCATAAAATTTTTTTGGCAAAAAGAGGCAACAAGGTCAAAACATACAAAGGAAAATGGTGCACGGTGGCAGGATACTACGATAGACCGATTGAGGCTGAAAAAATTGCACTTATGGAATTAGAAGAAGAAGCATCAATTTCAAAAAATCAGATAGAACGGGTAATAGAGGGAACGCCGTTTAGCTACACCGACAAAAGCTACGGCATTACATGGATAGTCCATCCGTTTTTATTTATAGTAAATAGCGACAACATAGCTCTTGATTGGGAACACGAGCAGATGTGCTGGATTGAGCCGGAAGAATTGCCAAAATATGAGACGGTTCCGATGCTTCAAAGAAGTCTGGATTCGGTTCTTGAAAATCTTAAAACGGCTCAGTTGAATAAATAAATATAATAGTTTCAATATTGTTAAAATAGCTTTGAAGTCTATATCCTGTTCGTATTTTTAGCATACTATTACAGTTTTGTGCTTTATATTTGTAATATTTTTGCTAAAATGTCATAGAAATTAAAAAAGCTGCAAATCTAAAAATTTTGAAGAATTTTGCAATTTGGGAGTGGAATGTGAGCGAATTGGACAAACCGTATAATCCTTTGGATTTTGAGGCAAAATGGTATAAATTTTGGGAAGAGAGCAATCTGTTTGAACCAACCGGAGCCGGAGAGCCGTTTTGTATGGTGCTGCCTCCTCCTAATGTGACCGGCGTGCTTCATATAGGTCATGCGTTAAATCAAACTTTGCAAGATGTAATAGCAAGATATAAACGTATGAGCGGATATGATGTTCTCTGGGTTCCAGGAACCGATCATGCAGGCATTGCAACGCAGAATGTTGTTGAAAAGGCGTTAGCCAAAAAAGGGATAAGCAGGTTTGATCTTGGCAGAGAGAAGTTTATCGATGAGGTATGGAAATGGCGGGCTGAGTATGGCAATAGAATAGTTGAACAAATAAAGCATTTGGGCTCATCTCTTTCATGGAAGCATCAGCGCTTTACGATGGATGAGGAAATGAGTTTTGCGGTCAGAACCGTCTTTGTTTCTTTGTATAAGAAGGGACTCATCTACAAAGGCAATCGAATGATAAATTGGTGCCCGAGATGCCTGACTGCACTTTCGGATCTTGAGGTCAATCATATCGATAAACCGGGTTTTTTGTGGTATATCAAATATTGCCTGAAAGAGGATAGCTCAAAAGGGATAGTTGTTGCAACAACAAGACCTGAAACGCTGTTCGGTGATACTGCGGTTGCGGTTAATCCGAACGATGAAAGATACAAAGAACTTGTTGGAAAGACGGTTTTGGTTCCTCTGGTGAACCGAGAGATTTCTGTAATAGCAGATGATTATGTCGATTCTGAATTCGGCACCGGCGCGCTCAAGATCACTCCCGCACATGATCCAAACGATTTTGAGGTAGGAAAACGATTCGGGCTTCCGTCGATTTCTGTTTTTAGCAATGAGGGAAAAATGAATGAAAATGCGCCCGGATTTGAAGGACTTGATCGATACGAATGCAGAAAGTCGGTTGTCAAACGGCTCAAAGAGGACGGTTTGCTTGTTAAAGAGGAATCGTATAAACACAGCGTGGGTCACTGCTATAGATGCTCAACCGAGATTGAGCCTAAGATAAGCAAACAGTGGTTTGTTAAAACAAGGCAGATGGCAAAAAGAGCCAAACAAGCCGTAACAGAGGGCAAGGCGCGTTTTATTCCTGATGCATGGAGAAAGACATTTTATGAATGGATGGATAATATTCAGGACTGGTGCATATCGCGTCAGATCTGGTGGGGGCATAGAATTCCTGTATATTATTGTGATAATTGCAGTAATACCATAGCTTCGGTTGATCCTCCGGAGCGCTGTCCTTCCTGCGGCGGCAGTATGCATCAGGACGAAGATGTGCTTGATACGTGGTTTTCCTCCGCGCTTTGGCCGTTTTCAACACTGGGTTGGCCCAAGAACAAGAAGTTGCTTAAACGGTTTTATCCCAATTCGGCGATTGTCACTGGCTTTGATATAATCTTTTTTTGGGTGGCAAGGATGATGATGATGGGACTGACCTTTATGGATGAGGTTCCGTTTAAGGATATCTATATTCACGCTCTTGTCAGAGACAAATATAATCAAAAAATGAGCAAATCCAAAGGCAATGTAATTGATCCTCTTGTCATCATATCCAAATACGGGGCTGATTCGGTACGTTTTACTCTTGCGGCTCTTTCCATTCAGGGCAGAGATATTCTGCTTTCTGAAGAAAGAATCGAAGGATTCAGGCGCTTTGCCAATAAGATTTGGAATGCCTTCAGATTAACAAGACTTCTCTTAAATCAAAAAGAGCCGTCAAAAGCCAACCGGAGTGAAAACAGGACAATAGCAATCGATTGGATTATCACTGAGACCAACAGAACCGTAAAAGCGGTTCGCTATCATCTGGATAATTACGATTTTCACGAGGCGGCAAACGCTATATATCGCTTTTTTTGGCATAAATTTTGTGATGTCTATCTTGAGATAGCCAAAACCGAAATAAAGCTATATCCTGACCAAACAGCCGTTACCCTTTCCTCTGTTGTCGAGGTTGCCCTGAAAATTTTGCATCCGTTTATGCCGTTTATTACTGAGGAGCTTTGGAATTTCGAAAAACAGCGTCCGTCTTCTTTGCTTAAAACCGAGTTTCCGAAACCGGACAGTGGAATTCTTAAGAACTATGAAGATAATCATAGCAAAATGGAGGCGGTGTTGGATGTGATAAAACTTATCCGGTCACTGAAAAGCGATCTTGAAATCCCGACCAGGAAAATAGTTGATGTTAGTATTAAATCTTCGAATGAGACTTTTAAAGAATACGGGCGATATATAGAGCAGTTGGCGTTCGTAAATGTTGCCGGCGAATTGGAAGGTGCACACAGAATAGGTAAATTTGCCGAAATTGTTATTGAGGCAACCGGTGAGCAGAAGTTGAAAGCAATGTCAAAACTTGACAAAGAGACAAAAAAATTAAAAAATAGAATTTTACAGCTTAAGAAGCGACTTGAGAACAAAGGCTTTCTGGAGCATGCAGAGGAATCTGTTATTGATGAGATAAAGAATGAATATCGCTATGACATTGAAAGGGTCGCCGTTCTTGAGAAAAGAATAGAGGAGATTGGCAAGTTATGAAAAGGATAGCATTACTGCTTGCCGCTATGATTATTATTTTGCCTTATGGCTATGCGCATGCCGGGTATGTTGATAATTTGAGAGCGGATGTTGATAGGATTCTGAAACCTATCTCGGGAAAGGTTACCAGTGTTGGCAAAAAATATATACTTATTGACAAAGGCAGCTCAGATGGCATTAAGCCGGGAGCAGTTGTCTCAATTTTCAGAAATTACGGCAGATACAGATATCAGGGGAAGACTGTCGCGCTTAAGAAACTTGTCTGCTACGCTGTTGTTGAGAAAACCGGCATTAATAGCTCTGAGGTAAAACCGGTATATGGGGTTGATGAAAAAAAGCATCGTATTCTCTATCTGATTCCTGATGGTTTGAAATATAAAAATCTTAAACCGGAAACCGGTGATCTGTTTTCGATTAATTCAGGCAGGCAAAAAGTAGCAATACTCACCAGAAATCCGGTTATCTATGATAGCATCAAAACACTCCTGCCGAATCTGGATTTTGCCGACAAAGACTGGGTCGATCTGAACAGGGTTGATCTTAAAATTTACGGTGAAAACTGGAGCAGATTGCCAAAACTTGCTTTCAAACTTGGTATAGATTATTTTTTTGTTCCGAAACTGATAAAGACAAAAGGAAAAGCGCATCTTGATATTGCCGTTATTCCGGGTATGTCAGGGAAAAAGATTGCCGAGGTTTCAGCGGACTTGTCCGCTGAGCAATACGCTAAACTAAGAAACAGAATCAGAAAGTCCGCAGCTTTGATAAATCCGGACAATATCACAGCCAGCAATCTTGATCTTCAATATAGGCAAAGCATCTGGGATAAAATTCTTGGAAAAGTAGGCATAAGCATACATCACGGCGGGTATCAGATGAATATTTCAGGTCTGAATGAGATAGCCGTTTTCAGAGTTTCGGATGTTGCCACCGATTTGGCAATAACTGCTGATAACAATGATGGCTATAGGATTGCGATTGTTTCGGATGGTTCCGCATTAATTTATAGCTATCGGAACGGAAATATTAAAAGAATTCAGAAGCTATCGCCTATAAATGCGGTATATGCGGATTTATCCGGCAAACTTTTGATTATTTCAGGATTTAACAATTACGGAGCGATTAAATCGGTATTTTATCGCTTGGATAAATCAACACGTAGATTTGTAAAGGTTTCATCTTCTGGTATGTGGATGAGATTTGTCCGGTGGAAAGGGAAAAGAGTGGTTGCCGCATCACCTGGCAAGGTAGATAGACCGTTCGGAGATAAACTTTACCTTTATGAGATTCAATCCAACAAACTTACCCGGTTTGCTGATGTGAGCTATATTTTGAGAAAAACATCATTTTTCAACTGGGACACCTTTAATGACGCCAACGGGCAGTTTCTAATCTATCTTTCCAAAGATGGCAATATAACGGTTGAAAAAAACGGCAAGATTATAAAGCGAACCGAAGCTGTGTTCGGATTTGGCAAAAACAGTGTTTTGCGTTATGCTCAACAGCAGACTGCCGACAATCCTGACGGAGGCGTTGTAAAACTCTCAAGGGCTGTAAAGTTCTTTCATAGTAACGGTATGCTTAAAGTAGCAGCTTTTAGAAACTACCGAACAGCGGTGCTGAACTCGTTTATGAGCAATCCCTCGAATGGCTCGGCTTTTATGGTTTATGATTTTGACGGCAGCCTGCACAGAGAATATTCATCAGGCAATATTTATGGACGGATAAGCGCAATATCGGCTTCAGAGGATATGTTTGTGATTGCAAGAGCAATTCCTTCTGATTTTCTGAAGCGATTATGGAGCGGCGAGAAAGAAAGAGGAGTAGTAACACTGGATGTAATGGAGAATCGATGAATATTGAAAACGTTGCTGCGATGAGCGAAAGATATCTTATGAATACCTACAAGCGCTTGCCGGTTTCTTTTACCGGTGGCAGCGGATATGAGTTAGCTGGCAGCGACGGTAAAACGTATATTGATTTTCTTGCCGGAATCGCGGTTAATAACCTCGGATACTCAAACAAAAAAATAGTGGAAGCAATAAAAGCGGCATCGGAAAAACCGATTCATGTTTCCAATCTATATCTGATAAAGCCTCAGGCAGAGCTTGCAAAAAGATATATAGAACATTCCTGCCTTGATAAAGCGTTTTTCGGAAACTCAGGTGCAGAAGCCAACGAGGCGGCTATCAAACTTGCAAGAAAATATAGTGCGGATAATTACCAATACAATCGATACAGAATCATAACGCTTGAAGGCTCTTTTCACGGCAGAACGATGGCGACAATTACAGCTACAGGTCAGAAGCGTTTCCATAATTATTTTAACCCGTTTCTGGATGGTTTTATCTATGCACAACCGAATGATTTTGAAAAAACGGTGGAATCGATTGATAAAAGCGTCGCTGCTGTAATGGTTGAGCTTGTTCAGGGAGAAGGCGGCATAAGAGTGCTGTCAAAAGATTATATAAAGAGGCTTTATCAATACTGTAATGAAAATGACATTATTTTTGCAGTAGATGAGATTCAGACCGGAATGGGAAGAACCGGAAAACTGTTTTCCTATCAGCATTATGATATAGAGCCTGATATAATAACTGTTGCCAAAGCTGCCGGCGGAGGCTTGCCGATCGGAGTTATGCTGGCAAAATCAAAATATGCGGAAAGTTTTACGCCCGGAACTCATGCTTCAACCTTTGGAGGCAGCCCGTTTGTTTGTTCTGTGGCATCTGCGTTTTTTGACGAGCTCATCTCGGGTGGATATATCGAAAATGCGAAAATAATGGGAGACTATATAATAGACCGACTGAATAATCTTAAAGGTCGTTTTCCGGGAAAAGTTTTGGATGTAAGAGGACTCGGTTTGCTTATCGGAATAGAGCTATCCGGTGATCTGGCTCTGCAATTTTACCGGTTCGCATTTGAAAACGGATTGCTTGTTGGTGTTGCCGGAAACAATGTTGTGCGTTTTGAGCCGCCGCTTATGATAGATAGAAAAGCTGCCGATTTTGCAATTATGCTTTTTGAGAGATTTTTAAGTGGAAAAGACTGAATTTTTCAGAAACCTGAAACTTAGCATCGCATCTATGGGAGGTATCGGTTTTTCCCCTTATGCACCCGGCACACTTGGAAGCATAGCTGCTGTTCCGCTTATTCTGGTTTTATCCAATCATCATTGGTGGTATATTTTCATAATAGTGACACTTTTTGTTGTCGGAACCGCTGTGGGAAATGAGGCTGAGATTATCTATCATGAAAAAGATCCGAGTTGGGTTGTTATAGATGAAACGGTTGGAATGCTTATCGCTTTTTTTCTTGTGCCTGTTAGTTGGATAAGCATAATCGTAGGGTTTATTCTGTTTAGATTGATAGACATATCTAAGGTTTTTCCGCTAAAGGCTTTGGAAGATGTTCCGGGAGGTCTTGGTATAATGCTTGATGATGCGGTAGGGGGAATAATGGTGAATATAATTTTGAACGTAATATTATCACTATGAAAACTTTTCCTTTATATCTGTTTGTCGATATAGATATCAGCGATATAGTTCTGGAATTTCAAACCGTCGATTTTGATATTTGTGATATAGGTGATTACAAAAAGATTGCTTTGGCAACAGGAGCGGATAATTTCGGCGATATAAACAGGATAAAGGAGATTTTGAATAAACGGGCAGGAGAAGATGTATGCTTTGTTGACCCGTTTTATCTTGTTTCCGAGCTGTTGCTTAAAAACAATTTGAAGCTTTCTACGATTGAATCCTGCACAGGCGGATTGATAGGAAAAAGATTGACCGATATTCCCGGAAGCTCGCGCTATTATGAAAGAGGATTTATAACATACAGCAATAGCGCAAAGATATCGCTTGGCGTAGAGGAGTCAGTTATAGAGAAATATGGTGCGGTAAGCAGGCAAACGGCAAGTGAGATGGCAAGAGCCTGCCTTAAAAACTCCTCTTCCGATATTGCCGTGTCGGTAACAGGCATTGCCGGACCGGAGGGTGCAACTGAAGATAAACGGAAAGGTCTTGTTTGGTTTGCCATAGCCGATAAGCGAGAGGTTAAAGCTCATAGAGGGAATTTTTCCGGTTCGAGAGGAAAAGTCAGAGAGGCAGCGGCTAATTTTGCAATTAATCTTGTCAGGAAACTATTGTCATGATGAGATGCTTTATTGCCATAAAAATACCTTATGATGTTGCCGGCAGGATATCTGATTTTAGCGACAGATTTTTAAGTGAATCCAATCTAAAACTCAGAGCGGTGCCTCCTCAAAATTATCATGTTACAATTAAATTTCTGGGCGATACCAAAGAGGATTTAATCCTGCCTATCAAATCAGAATTACGTTGCGCTGCAAAAAGTTTGGATGCTTCGGTGCAGTTGTTTTTGAATGACCTGTTGTTTTTTCCTTCTGCTTCGGGAAGAGGTTCGGTTGTAATAAGAGTTGATGGCTCATTAAAGCCGATTGCAAATTTGATAGATAAACGAATGGAAAAATTTGGCTATAGAAAATCGGGAAAATTCGCTCCACATATAACAATTTTCAGATTGAAAGAAAAAGCTTTTCCACTGTTGACCGGTTATAATATGAACGGTTTGAGTTTTAAAACGGATTCATTTTCACTTTTTGAGAGTATTTTGACTCATTCCGGTTCAATATACAGAGAGCTTGAAACTTTTAAATGGAGGAAAGATGAACGATAGGG
>Ga0256829_1001177_pt1 | contig 22452 bp, 19 predicted proteins | sample 131447metaG_FD_185979 | JGI IMG/M metagenome (GOLD analysis project Ga0256829, IMG submission 185979) | Hydrothermal vent microbial communities from Lau Basin, Pacific Ocean - 131-447 | ecosystem: Environmental > Aquatic > Marine > Hydrothermal vents | place: Pacific Ocean: Lau Basin | collected...
CCCTGCTCAATATTGAAAGAAACATTGCTGAAAAGCGTTGTCTTTACATCATTAAGAGAAAACGACTGCTCGACCTGGTTTAACTGGATACGGCGGCTTGAATTGTAAGACATGGCATTACTCGTGTTATCAAGGGTAATGCCACATTACTAACGTCCTTGTGAAATAGGTGTGAAATGACCAAGAGCAACGCCTCCAAGTTACAAATGCCCTTTGGTTAAAAGCGTAGTCATGGCCTGATTAAATAAACGCACCCACTTCATACTAAAATTGCCTTTAGCCGTTTTATTAATTTCGATAACTGCTTGTTTCTTCGAGTACTGAGTAACGTTGGCATTCGCTCTTGAGTGAGTCATGGCGTCGTAGGTATCTGCAATAGCAAGTAGCTTGGCTCCCTCGCAAATATCCTCTTCTTTTAAGCCCAGAGGATAACCAGTACCATCAGTACGTTCATGATGCTGCATAACAATTTTACGAGCCATGTCCCACTGGTCTAAATGCTCTAACAGTCGCGAGCTTTTATACACGTGTGAGCGCATAAGGTTAAATTCGATGTCACTGAGTGAGTCTTGTTTGTGCAGCAGCTTGATTGGCATAAATGCCATACCAAAATCGTGGACATAACACGCTACAGCCAATTGGTCTTCTTCAATCGGGTTACCCGCAAGATCGTTGATATACATAGCTAATTTAGCAATGCGATCACCTCTCCCGCCCCAATATAAAGACCGCTTCTCTATACTTTGCATCATGTCGCGGAAAAACAAAATATCGAGCTTTTTCTCGTCGCTAACGTCTTTAGGAATACCTATGGTGGCCAGCTTTGGTGCTTTGGTAGCGCTATTCTCATTGTCATGAGAATCACCACCGTCGAAGTCTGGGTTTAATATGCGTACGGCATTTACCAACAAGCGTTCGTGGTCAGAGCTATTATCGGGCGTAATTTGCGCGATAGCATCAACAAGCTCACCGTTAAATATTTCATCAAACTCTGCGGAGCCTTGTCGCATTATACCTTCAACAAAAGCTTTTACTTTATCCATAGTGAGCAACACTAGGTCACTCATAGTACTGGTGTAGGCTATTTGCCCTTTGCGCAAAAAGTCGAGAAGATCTTCAACATGCTGTAGTAGCGGAATCATTGGCGTGAAGTTTACTAACCCCAAATCACCTTTAATTGTATGAATAGAGCGAAACAGTGCCCGTTGTAACTCATTGTCTTCAGGTCTCAACTCTAGTTCAATTAACGTTTGCTCACTCGACTCATAGAGCTCGTTAATCTCTTCCATTAAATCGGTAAGAATGTCGTCTTCAAGCTCTTCAGGAACAAATGTTTGCATGCTAAATACCTAGCCTGTAATAAAAAACGGTGTAGTCATAGTGTAACCACCTATCGGCAACTTTTCCTCATACTATAGTGTGTAATCACAGTTCACTAATAATGCCCGCAACCTTTTCAACTCCTATGACCACTATTTCTGTAATGAAAATGGGTTGGGAATCGGGTACACTCGCCGCACACGTGTACGCTGAAATAAGCATTGGTACACAACTATTTTGTTTTGAGGATGATTTTTTGATTGCGTTAGTTCGCGCACCCGCGCTGTTGTTCGCCTTTTTATTGATTAACCTTGTGCTACTGATTATATGCGTAGCGCGCCCTTTCCACCGCGACAATGTTCACATTGCTGGAAAGCTCTATGGATTGATGTCTAAAGTGATGGGCATGAAGGTCATTGTTCGCAAAGATCCCAGTGTTGATGAAACAACGCCCTATGTCTTCATTGCGAATCATCAAAACAGCTATGACGTAATGACCATTTGTAAAGCCGCCCTACCCGGCGTTGTTACTATTGGCAAAAAAAGTCTTAAATGGATCCCTATTTTCGGCCAAATTTACTGGTTGTCCGGTAATATTCTAATCGACCGCAAAAACTCGGGAAGAGCGCGAGACACCCTAGATGTGGCCGCCAAACGCATTACCGAAAAACGCGCTTCGGTATGGATGTTTCCCGAGGGTACACGAAGCTATGGTCGAGGCTTATTGCCTTTTAAACAAGGCGCATTCCGTCTAGCAAAAGCTACCAACGAACCTATTGTTATGGTTACCGCAAGCGACCTTCATCAGAAAGTAAAGTGGAACCGCTGGAATAATGGGGTAGTCATTATCGACATTGCCGCACCACAAGCAATGACCAAAGATAAATCGGTTAAAGAGTGGATGTCACACTTTCACACTCAAATGGAAGAAAAGCTTCAAGAACTTGATTCCCAAGTCGCCGAATTAGAAAAAACGCGTTAAACTTGCGGAAAATTTCTTAGAGGCCTTGAGTTGATGAAGCAAATTGACGAAAAAGACGAGTGGTACGCGTTCAATCAGGAAACCATTGACGCGTTACTAGAAGATGGCAGCCAAGCAGACGCTGACTACACTATCGAACATCACTTTGCATCAACTGACTTTGACGCGCTAGAAAAAGCCGCTGTTGATGCTTTCAAAGCGGGCTTTGAAGTTACCGACGCCGAAGAGCTTGAGCTTGACGACGGTGGTGAAGTCTATTGTTTCGACGCCATTGTAGAACGCAAACTTTCTCGTGACCCACTAGATAAAGACGTAGATACCCTGTTGGTTATTGCAGACAAACACAATGTTTTTTACGAGGGTTGGGGTACTTATTTTATGCCGCGCGGCGAAGACGCCGACGATGAAGGCGAATACATAGAAGATTAATTTCCTCCCTACCTGAAGCGAGATTAAGTCTCGCTTCAGCATTGGTTCATCTCTTTTCATCAACAATGACATTGTCATTTACACTGGAAAGGAAGATAACCATGTTTTACACACCATCTTTACGTTCGCTGGCAGGTATCGCTTTAACGCTTATTGCGAACGCCAGTTTTGCCAACACCAGCGACGCACAAGGACCTGTCGTTCAAAGCAAAGAGTTTCGTTACGACCAGCCTTACCAAGCCGCCGCTGCCGAAACGTCAGCACCTTTGGAATTGAGCTCGACTAACGTTTCCGCGTCACAATCTGAAAGTTTGTTACAAGGGTTAAGCGTTGAACAAAAGCAACAGCATCGCGAAACAAAATTTAACGGAACATCGAAACAGTTTGCCTCGACAAGTTTTGTCACCACTTCTGATTTTTGGATTTACGACAGCTGGCTAAGCCTTGACCTAGATTTAGATTACGACGGTTACTATTCAAAGTTTACCTTAGAGTTTGATGCCGATACTGTGTATGCCGATGCTCCCGTATACGCAGTAATTTACTTGGGCACCAACGACTACTACGAATCCATACATGTAACTTCTGAGTTTTATATTTACGGTGAAGATAGTTCAGATAGCTTTGTAATTGCAAGTGAATTGATTCGAGGCTTTCCGCCAAGAGACTACGATGTACTCATTGAATTGTACGACGCTTATTCAGAACAATTGGTTGCCACAGCAGACTACTACACAGACGCAGACCTATCTTATGTATCGTTAGAAAGTGAGAACTACGAGAGCGTATATGAAGAAACGGTAGTGATTGTTGAAGAACACGGCGGAAGCACGGCCTGGTATTCTCTAATTGCATTAATTGGTGTGGTTGCCTTCAAACGTTTTGGAAGATCCGCGTAAATCAAAAATTTCACCTCACTGCGCAACTTCCCTTGCGCAGTGACCATTTCCCCTCCTAAACTCTACTCTATATTATCTGCTAAGCGGTATTTACGAGGATTTATTAGCGGCCTATTTCACATAACTTTTTGCGTCATCATGGCTCATTAGGTTATCAAAAATTACTCAAGGGAAGACTATGATTAAGCTTGGCAGACAAGCTATTCGCATCAATATCATTGGACTGATACTCCTTACCTTTGCGTTATTCTATGCGGCTTTCTCGTATTTCCTCACCGACTTTTTAGACAACGTGGAAGAAAACTTAGGGGTAAAGCTGATTAGGCAACAAGCCACTATTACCAAGCAGCGCGCATTGAGTTACTTCACCAACGATAAGAGCCTTATCGACCAAAGTTTGCTAAACCAACGCTTTCAGCGCTGGATGAACGAGCCTACAAATTCTGATTACGAAGCAGAGGCGATCGGGGCAATTGAATCTACTTGCGCCATCATTCAATGCGAAGGCTGGTTTTTATACTCGCACAGCACATTGAATGGGTTTGATTGGAATCAAACAACACAACGAATAGAACGCACTCAAATAGCCCTAGAACGAGATACTTGGTATAGCGATATAATAGCAACCGGAAAATCTTACTTCATCGACGCCAGTATTCATCCGATCACGGGCAAACCTCACGTTTACTTTGACTATTTTATTCGCCAAGAAGATGAAATCATTGGGCTAGTGGGTACATATGTATCTACAGATGTGGCATTTAACTCCATTCTTGATTACCCCTCTGAAGATGTGTCCAATATTTTGCTCGATAACAATCAAATTGTAAGGGCTATTAATACGCCACAGAACAGCGACCTTCACGCCGCATTAGTGGAATATGTTAACGAAAAAAATTGGCAGATTTTGTTGCCCCAACGGCTCATTTCAGAACTTGAAAAACCTATTCCTATAAGCTCGGTTGCTCCGATAATGGTAGAAACCATTGAAATTAATGAGAGGAAGTACATCAGTGCCATTGTCTACATTGAAGAACTCGAGTGGTACGCAATTAGTTTATTAGATAAAGAAATTCTGAACGCGAAGATAGATACCACACCTTTCTTAGTCATTGCCAGCGTAATTCTTTTGGCTATGTTGATCATAACAATTTACGTAATTAACACCCAATTGATTGATGCCACCATGCACATGCTAGATGTGGTGAAACGGGTTGCCAATGGTGACTACGACGAAAAAGTTGCTGTTACTAAAAATGACGAACTGGGTGCATTAGGAGACGGTATTAATCAAATGATAGAAACCCTTTCCAACGCGCTAGTAAAACTGGAAAAGCAAAACAACGCACTAAACAACGCCATTTTTGAAGCGGAAGAAGCCAGCTTAGCTAAGTCTCAGTTTTTATCCAATATGAGCCATGAATTAAGAACGCCTATGAATGCTGTACTTGGCTTCGCGCAGGTAGGCATTGACGCGAGTGATGAAAAGCAAAAGAATGAATACTTAGAAAAAATTGAACAGTCAGGAGAACATCTCCTGAGTGTAATAAACGACATTCTCGATTTTAATAAAATAGAGTCTAATTCCTTCACCTTAGAATCTACTTCATTTCGTATTAGCCGTTCAGTAAGAAGGGCGCTAGACATGTGCAAAATGCGAGCGGACGAAAAGGGGCTTACCGTTAGGGTAAAAGTAGATAGTTCTATCCCAAAGCACCTCATTGGTGACCCTTTCCGCTTGGAACAAATCCTAATCAATCTTTTAAGTAACGCCATCAAGTTTACTGATGAAGGGTCGGTATCAATAAATGTTGAGCTTGCACAGAAAAATGACTCAGAGGTTGTGGTTAAGATTGCAGTGAGTGACACAGGAATTGGTATCGCTGAATCTCACCTTTCACAACTTTTTAGCGAGTTCACCCAAGCAGACAACTCCATCACCCGAAAATATGGAGGCACGGGTTTAGGGCTAACAATTACCAAGCAGCTTGTGGAAAAAATGCATGGCAATATTATTGTTGAAAGCGAATTAGGAAAAGGGGCCACATTCACATTTACCGCAAGGTTTGGATTTTCAGATCAACCCCTTATTCAACCGGTAAAAACGGATAATGTTGACTCTACTCAAGTACTTAATGCACTGGCAGGTAAATCGGTATTGCTGGTAGAAGACAACGAAATAAACCGCCTCGTAGTAGAAAAAATGCTGGAACCTATCGCCCTTAATCTAGACGTGGCGGTGAATGGTGAAGAAGCCGTCGCAATGGTTAAAGCAAACACATATTCACTCGTATTAATGGACGTACAAATGCCCATACTTGATGGCATCGATGCCACCAGAGCCATACGTCAATTCAATACATCCATTGTGATAATCGGTTTGTCAGCACATGCCAATACCGAACATACCAATGTGGCATTAAATGCAGGAATGAACGACTACCTCACAAAACCTGTTAATAAAGAAAAACTCTTTCAAATGCTTTATAGGTTTTTATCTGTTTAGCCTGATTCGCCTACTCGTCATCTTTGTCTTTGAGTTCCACGTCGGTAACCACTTTTTCAACCAACTTAATACGGCCTTGCTTAAGCAAGGCCTCTCGTAACACAAACTCTATTTGGGCATTTACGCTTCGTAGTTCATCATCAGCCCACCGCTGCATAGCTGCTAATACATTGGCGTTAATACGCAGTGGATAGGCTTTTTTCTTTGTCGACATAGTGGTCCTCGCTAATACAAGCTTCCAGTATTAACGATAGGCTGAGGCGCTTTGTCTCCACACAGTGTTACCATTAAATTACCCACCATAGCCGCTTTGCGCTCGTTGTCTAACTCAAGCATTTCAGCTTCATCTAAACGTTCTAACGCCATTTCAACCATGCCCACTGCGCCCTCTACAATTTGACTACGTGCAGCAATAACTGCGGCGGCCTGTTGTCTTTGCAGCATGGCGCTAGCTATTTCAGGAGCATAAGCCAAGTGACTGATACGGGCCTCATGAACCGTAATACCTGCTTTATTTAAACGGGCCTGAATCTCTTCTTGCAAACGGTTTGAAATTTCTACCGGATGGCTGCGCAAAGCCACTTCGGCTTGCTCATCATCTCGCGGATCGTAAGGGAAGCTACTCGCCATATTACGCAGCGCAGATTCACTTTGAATCAATACAAAACTTTCATAGTCATCGACCTCAAACACAGCTTCAGCGGTATCGGTGACAGACCACACAATAATGGCGGCAATTTCAATGGGATTACCTTGGTTGTCGTTTACCTTAATACGCCCACTTTCAAAGTTACGTATTCTTAAAGACACTGTTTTGCGCATGAACAATGGAATTGTCCAACGCAAGCCATCACGCTTTTCTGTACCTACGTAGCTTCCAAATAAAGTAAGCACTTTACCTTGGTTGGGTTGAATCATGAAAAAGCCGGGCCATAGCACAGCAACCATAATAATAGCTAACAGTGGAAGCAGCCCACCTTGGGCATGCCACCAATACAGCGTAGCTAACTGCGACAGAGGTAACACCAACAAACCCATGACATAACCGCTTATTGAAAACCCTTGCTTCTCTTCCATAACAATCACCTTTTGATATCACTTTGATATCAATATATGAGTAACTGATATTTTTATCAAGGAGCGATCTCAAGTAGCTTGTTACTAAATGTAAATTCAAGGCACAAAAAAGAGGACTCATGGTCCTCTTTTTTGTTCATAGTATGGTTGGACTAGTGTTAAGACTCGAGGTCTGTTACTGCGCCAACCGCAACTTCCAAAATATTGTATTGTGTACCCGCCTCACCTTTCACCATTATGCGGCAAGCACCCCATGATTCAGGTATTGTCCATAAGTGTTCTTCTGCAACCGTAAATCTCTCGTAATGAGAATCACACCTAACTTCAACGGTATGAAGTTGTCCTTGTATGGCATCAAACATGAACTGATTTCTAGTTAAGCTATAGAACTGGCTTGTACTTTCTCGCAGTTCCAATGACACTTTTATGGTTTCATCAGAGGCAATATAGTCTTCAATGCTCACCACGGTATCAGCAATCTCTGCATAAATATCTGATTGTCCGCCCATAGATTCGATATTACTCGCCGCCTCAAGTGCTGCTGCATATTGGCCGTAAAAAGCATTCAATTCAAACTGACGGGCATAAATGCTTGCTATATATTTATCTTCAAAGGTTTTGTATCTGGAATTATGGGTGCTGCTTGCAATTGTGCGAGACCAACTCGCAAGTTCCCTTCGATAGTCTCCTAAAGCGCTGGCAAGCTGAGCATCTAAACTCCACAACCATGCATTTTCATAACGATTATTGGCCTCTCTTTCATGCAACGCCTCAATAGCAACTTGTGCTTCCTGTAACTTGCCATCTTGAACTAGTGCATCTATCTCTTTGTACTTCGAAACAAACCTGCGAGACGCGCCCCCTTTTTGCTCGATATTAAAATCAATTTGTACTAACTGGTGACATTGTTTGGTGGGCTTACCATCTTTCATGGCGGGTTCAAACGTCCACCGTTTTAACGCATTTAATGCATTGCTTCTAAACGAGCGACTACCACCAGAATCTTCAATGACAGGATTGACAACATTACCCGCTTCATCAATAACATAACTCATTCGTACCCAGCCTTCAGCTCCAACCTGAGCCGCTGATGTTGGATAGCGAGGATGTCCTCTGTCTATTGGCTTCGCGGGAACAAAAGAGCTGAGATGTTGTACCTCACCGGGTTCAACGGATTCAATGGCTTCTTGAGCGCCTTTATCACAAGGGTGTTCCGCCTCTTGCGCTAAGGCATTACATGACAACAAAAGTGCAGCAAGGGTATAGTGAGGGGAGTTTTTGCGCATAGCTATCTTCCTGATATTGGTAATATTCCTTTCGACAGTAATGTAGTAGAAAATAGTGCACTAAGCAAAACTTCGTTAATTGACGCTTTAGTGCTAGGTAAAAAAATCCCCGCCGACATTGGCGGGGATTTTCTAGTTTAAACAATTACGTTGGGGTTAAAGGGCAGCGATAGTATCGTACTGTTCTTTAAGCTTTTCTAACTGCTTTTCGCCTTCGGCAAGCTTAGTGCGCTCTTTCTCAATAACCGCTTCAGGGGCTTTGCCTACAAACTTCTCATTCCCTAGCTTACCGCGAGTACGAGCAACGTCTTTCTCGACTTTGTCCATCGCTTTGGTAATACGGGCCAGTTCGGCTTCTTTATCGATAAGCCCCGCCATTGGAATAAGCACTTCCATTTCACCTACAAGGGCTGTTGCTGATGCAGGAGCTTGTTCACCGTCTTTAAGCACAGTTACCAATTCAAGCTTGGACAACTTATCAAGGAAGGCTTTAGCGTCATCTAACAAACGAGCGTCTTCGTCACTCACATTTTTAAGCAATGCATTTAGCGGCTTATTGGGTGAAATATCCATTTCGCCACGAATGTTACGAATACCCACAATGAAGGTCTTCACCCATTCAATGTCTGATAGTACCTGAGCATCTTGCTTCGCTGCTTCCACCGCTGGGAACGCCTGAGTCATAATGCTCGCATTATCTTCAACTGTCATGGCACTTAACGGCACAACACGTTGCCAAATGGTATCGGTAATAAACGGCATTAACGGATGTAGCAAACGCAACAAGTGTTCAAGTACGTTAATTAGCGTATGACGGGTTCCGCGCTTCTGCACTTCTGTGCTGCTATCGTTGTTAAGTACTGGCTTAGTCAATTCTAAGTACCAGTCACAGAACTGATTCCATGTGAACTCATAAACCGTTTGAGCTGCAATATCAAAACGGTAGTCGGCTAGTGCTTTTTCAAATTCAACGAGTGTTTGTTGGAACTTAGCCCAGATCCAACGATCTGCCATACTCAGCTCTAATTCGCCGCCGTCTTTGCCCGTATCGTGTTCTTCCGTATTCATCAGCACGAAACGTGATGCATTCCAAATCTTGTTACAGAAGTTGCGATAGCCTTCAACCCGCGCCATATCAAAGTTGATATCACGGCTGGTCGACGCCATGGCTGCAAAGGTAAAGCGCAGTGCGTCAGTACCGTAGGCGTGAATACCTTCTGGGAATTGCTTGCGAGTGCGCTTTGCAATCTTCTCAGCCAATTGAGGCTGCATCATGCCTGCGGTACGCTTAGCAACCAGTGATTCCAAGTCAATACCATCAATCAAGTCGATAGGGTCAAGCACGTTACCCTTAGACTTAGACATCTTGTCGCCGTTCTCATCTCGAATAAGACCAGTGATATAAATGTCTTTGAATGGGATTTTGCCAGTGAACTTCTTGGTCATCATGATCATACGAGCAACCCAGAAGAAAATAATATCAAAACCAGTCACCAATACCGAAGACGGCAAGAAGGTTTCTAGTTCTGGTGTTTCTTCAGGCCACCCCATGGTGGCGAATGACCACAAGGCTGACGAGAACCACGTATCTAGTACGTCGTTGTCTTGGCTTAACGCTACGTCAGCAGCTAAACCGTTCTTTTCACGAACTTCAGCTTCTGTACGACCTACGTAAACCTTGCCGTTTTCGTCGTACCATGCAGGGATGCGGTGTCCCCACCACAACTGACGTGAAATACACCAATCTTGAATGTTGTGCATCCACTGGTAGTAGGTTTTGTTCCAGTTTTCAGGCACAAAACGAATCTCACCACTTTCAACCGCTTCAATGGCTGGCTTTGCCAGTGATTCAACGGCAACGTACCATTGGTCGGTAAGATAAGGTTCGATTACCGCACCGGTTCTGTCGCCTCGTGGTACTTTGAGTTTATGTGGCTCAATTTTCACTAAGAAACCAGAATCATCGAGGTCAGCAACAATTTGCTTACGGGCGTCGAAACGATCCATGCCACGATACGCTTCTGGTGCGTCATCGTTTATCTTGGCATCGTCGGTCAGAATGTTGATCATCGGCAAGTCATGACGCTTACCCATGTCGTAATCGTTGAAGTCGTGAGCAGGCGTGATTTTCACACATCCTGTTCCAAATTCTTGGTCTACGTAATCGTCGGCAATGACCGGGATCAATCGGCCGGTAATTGGCAATTTAATTTCTTTGCCAATAAACGCCTGATAGCGCTCATCATCTGGATGCACAGCAACAGCAGTATCACCTAGCATAGTTTCAGGGCGAGTGGTCGCAACAACAAGCTCTCCGCTGCCATCGGCCAATGGATAGCGCATATGCCACATGCTGCCGTCTTCTTCTTCGTTGAGTACTTCTAGGTCAGAAACTGCGGTGTGCAGTACTGGATCCCAGTTAACTAAACGCTTACCACGATAAATCAGCCCTTCTTCATGGAGTTTTACAAATACTTCAGTCACCGCAGCCGAGAGGTTCTCGTCCATGGTAAACATTTCACGAGACCAATCTGGCGAGGTACCTAAACGGCGCATTTGACCTGTGATAGTGCCACCACTGTGCTCTTTCCACTCCCACACTTTTTCAACAAAGGCTTCGCGGCCTAGGTCGTGGCGTGTTTTACCCTGAGCGTTCAATTGGCGTTCAACCACCATCTGAGTAGCGATACCCGCGTGGTCTGTACCCACTTGCCAAAGCGTATTGTCGCCTTTCATACGACGATAACGAGTCAAAGCATCCATAATGGTTTGCTGGAAGCCGTGCCCCATGTGCAAGCTACCCGTTACATTAGGTGGTGGAAGAAGAATACAATACGGCTCGCCAGTGCCAGATGCTTTGAATAGGCCGGCTTGTTCCCATTTTTCGTAGCACTGCTGCTCGATGGATTGTGGTTCGAAGGTTTTATCCATTGTTACTCTCAAAAAAGTAGGCGGTGGTTATTCACATTAGTCAGCAGATTTAAACTGCATTTGGCAACCCGCCTGCTGATATTGTTTATATCGTACCCGAGCTGCTTGTTTAGCATCTTCATCAAGGGGTACAAAATCGATGATTTGTTTGTGTTGATGGGCGTTTGGCACCATACCCGAGCCAACGTTCACCACCATTGGGCGGCGACTCACTTGCTCGGGCTGCCAGCAAATTTCAACCGGTGTGCCTGTTGACGGGCCTTCTCCGAACATATTGTGCGGAACAAAGCGCTTTGCAGGCAATTGCCACAGGTATTCGTCAACACTTTCTGCCTGAGATTGTGTATCGCACAACACACTGACTTTGGCTTTATTCGCATAAGCGTCGGCAATCAATGCACTCGCTCTTGCGGCTATGCTGTCGTCATTGGCAGTAAGTTGGTAAAAAACAACCTGTGGCATAACGTCTTAGTCCTCTTGCTTAACACCAGCTCGGTTCATGATGAACTGAGATAGCATTGGCACAGGGCGACCAGTGGCACCTTTATTTTTGCCACTGCGCCATGCAGTACCCGCAATGTCAAGGTGAGCCCAGTTGTATTTCTTAGTAAAGCGAGACAAGAAACAGCCCGCAGTGATACTTCCCGCGGGGCGACCACCAAGGTTGGTCATGTCGGCAAATGGACTTTCAAGCTGCTCTTGATAGTCATCCCACAGAGGCAAGCGCCATGCACGGTCTGAACTTTGCTCGGAAGCATTCAAAAGCTCGTGCGCTAAGGGGTTGTGAGTACTCATTAACCCCGTAGCGTGGTAACCAAGGGCGATGATACAAGCACCTGTAAGAGTTGCCACATCAATAACCACGTCTGGCTCGTAACGTTCGACATAGGTTAATGCATCACACAGTACCAAGCGGCCTTCAGCATCGGTATTCATAACCTCAACGGTTTGACCCGACATGGTGGTAAGGATGTCGCCCGGACGATACGCGTTGCCGTCAGGCATGTTTTCACAGCCCGCAAGAATACCAATCACATTGATAGGCAAATTCAGTTCAGCAACCGTGTGCATAGTACCCAGAACGCCTGCGGCTCCCCCCATGTCGTATTTCATTTCGTCCATGGCTTCGCCTGGCTTAATTGAAATACCGCCTGAGTCAAAGGTTAACCCCTTACCTACCAGCACAATGGGTGCTTGGTCTTCTGGGCCACCTTTGTGGTGCATGATACTCATCATAGACTCGTTGTCAGAGCCACGACCTACCGCCAAATAAGAGTTCATACCTAGCTCGGCCATCTTTGCTTCGTCAACAACTTCCACGGTAACAGAATCGTATTCTTCACCCACCGCTTTAGCTTGTTCCCAAAGGTAAGCTGGATTACAGATATTTGGTGGCATGTTTGCCACGTCTTTAGTCACCTTAGCACCTTTAGCTACGGCTAAACCGTGCTCAACAGCGCGCTCACCAACCGGTAACTCACGGCGCGTAGGTACGTTGAAAACAATTTTGCGCAAAGGACGACGCGGTTCGCCTTTTTTAGTTTTCAGTTGCATAAAGGTATAAAGCGAGTCTTGCGTTGCTTCAACTGCCTGACGCACCTTCCAATAGGTATCACAACCTTTTACATGTAGTTCGGTTAAGAAGCATACCGCTTCCATAGAGCCCGTTTCGTTCAGTGTCTTGATGGTTTTGGCAATAATTTGCTTATACTGGCGCTCATCTAATTCACGCTCTTTACCACATCCAACCAACAACACGCGCTCACTCAGTACATTAGGTACATGGTGAAGTAGTAACATTTGGCCAGCTTTACCTTCCAAATCACCACGGCGCAATAAATTGCTGATATAGCCTTCACTGATTTCGTCTAGTTGCTCAGCCACCGCCGTTAAGCGTCGTGGCTCAAAAACACCTACAACAATACAGGCACTGCGTTGTTTTTCCGGGCTGCCACTTTTTACACTGAACTCCACGATATCACCTCGCTTTTCGTCGTTTAAGGTTTGCACGATGTTTAAATTCACATAACGTTTTGCACTGCTTTGTGTTTTAATACGCAGCCATAACTTGCATGCTCGCTGCGAATGGCGCAATGTAGGCGCTAAAATAGCCTAATGCGACGTAACATCATGCAACCAGTTGTTATTGATTACAGGCAAAACGTGTAAAAACGATAAGTTTACTCAAAATTGTGCTTTCTTTCACTAAAATTCCAAATTTTCAGAAAGGACTGAGATGCTGATATTCCGCTATTTACTTAAGGAAACGCTTAAATCTCAGTTCGCTATTTTTTTCATTCTGATGGCGATTTTCATCACCTTGCGTTTTGTTCGTGTATTAGGTGATGCCTCAGACGGCGATATTCCTGCAAGCTTAGTACTTGGCTTTCTTGGTTTGTATACCCCTGCCCTTGCATCATTGGTTTTACCCATTAGCGCATATTTAGGCATTATGCTGGCCCATGGTCGGCTTTACGTAGACAGCGAGATGAGTGTATTACGGGCATGTGGCGTCAGTGAGTGGTATGTAACCCGAGTAATGCTGTTTTTGTCCGTGCTAATAATGATAGTGACGGGTGCCATTACCCTGTACTTCGCCCCAATGGCGGCAGAGAACGAATATCAACTCAGAGAAAAAGCTCGTAATGAAGCAGGAATTTCGGCAATTATCCCAGGCCGATTCCAGCAAACAGGTAACGATAAAGCAGTTATCTTTGTGCACGACATAGACACAGACGATAAACTTCAACGGGTATTTTTATCGCAAAATCAATCTGATGGCACTAATAACCATGTTCGCGTGGTATATGCACAAAGTGGCGAAGTTGCCAACAACCCTGACGGAACGCGCAACCTTATATTGAATGAAGGCGTTCAATACGAGGGTCAACAATCGCAAATGCAATATCGCAAAATTGAATTTGATGAATATCACATCCAAATTGCCGATAAACCCGCTGAAGCTTCTCGCAAGAAGGTTACCGTACTGCCTACTACAGCGCTGTGGGAAAGCGATGACATAGAATATCGCGCTGAGCTTCAGTGGCGTATCGCTATTCCTTTGTCGATTCCTTTTTTAGTACTTATTGCCGTACCGTTAAGTGCCGTTGACCCAAGACAGGGGCGCTTTGGAAAAATGTTTCCAGCCATTCTTTTGTATCTAGGTTACTTCCTGCTGTTACTTGCTAGTCGCAGGGTGCTGGAAGACGGAAAGATGCCGCCTTTCCTCGGTTTGTGGTGGGTACATACGGTGATGTTGATTATTGGTATTACGCTTATAGCCCGCGACCGAAAATCAGGCACCCAGTTTAGAGCATGGATCAGGGGGAGAACTTAGATGTTTAAGATCCTCGACCTTTACATTGCTCGAACACTACTGGGTACCGTATCAGTAACCCTATCCGTGCTTATCGGCTTAAGTGCACTGATAAAGTTTGTTGAGCAGCTTCGTAAAATTGGCGAAGGCGATTACGACATGATGATCGCGTTTTTGTACGTGCTACTTAGCCTACCTAGAGATTTAGAACAGTTCTTCCCCATGGCAACGCTACTAGGCGGGCTTATAGGCATGGGCCTGCTCGCAAGCAATAGCGAACTGGTTGTTATGCAGGCTGCAGGTATGAGCCGTTGGAATATCATATCTTCAGCAATGAAATCATCAGTGCTAATGATTCTGTTGGTAATGGCTGTGGGCGAATGGGTAACGCCATTCAGCGAATCAAAAGCCAAAGAAATAAGAACAGAGGCCATTACTGGTGGTAGCTTGTTCTCTTCCGACCAACTAGTGTGGGCAAAAGATGGCGACCAATTCGTGAGTATTGGGCAAGTTATCAGCAGAGATAGCGTACAAGATGTCAGTGTGTTCGATTTTAACGACGACTTGTCGCTTAAGTCGCTCACCTTTGCTAAATCTGCCGCCTTTGATGGCACAGGTTGGTCACTTCAAGACGTGGACATTACGCACTTTTCTCCAGAGAGTGTTGTGGTGGAAAACGCAGAAGCTATGCACTGGGATTCAACCCTAACGCCCGATAAGCTCGGTATCGTAGCAGTAAAACCAGAAGCGCTTTCAATCACTGGCTTACTGGACTACGTGGCTTACTTGGAGAACAACAACCAAGACCCAGCGCGTTATGAACTAGCACTGTGGCGTAAAATACTACAACCCGTATCAGTGTGTGTAATGCTGCTAATGGCTTTGTCGTTTGTATTTGGCCCGCTTCGCAGTGTATCCATGGGCGCTCGAATCATTATGGGCGTACTCACTGGATTTAGTTTCTTCATTCTAAACGAAGTATTTGGCCCACTGAGCCTAGTGTATCAACTCCCCGCATTTGCTGGAGCGCTGCTACCTAGCGTGCTTTTTGCAGGAATAGCGGCCTTTCTTTTGCGAAAGTAAAAGTACATAGAGCGAGCTACCACTGCTTGTGGTCGTTCGCTTCTTTAGAAAGCTTCACCACTTCGGTTTGAGCAATGCGGTCTTGCAGGGACTGTTTGTTTTTAATATCAAACAATACCAATAAAGTGCCCAATCCCCCAAAAGATGAAATCAAGCGCAATATCAAACGAGGCCAAGTCATCGGCTTATCAACGGTGCTGAAAATACGCAAACGCCATGCACGCATGCCCAACGTTTGACCGCCTTTTTTCCAGAACCACAAAAAGAATCCAGCGACCCAAGCACCCACCCAAATTTGGATGATTAATTTATATTGCCAAGACGATTGAATAAGATCGGAGGGAGTTTCAAAGCCCTGCAAACTAAGTACACCGTTACCGAATAAAATCATTAAAGCCGCCAGCATGACCAGTCCAGCGCACATGCCTACGGCAACCGCCACCAATGTGTCGTAAATCATCGCAAGTAAACGTTTAAAAAAACTCGCTCGTTCGTGCAAAGCAACGTTTTCCATTGCACTGGCGCTTTCTACATTGCTCGATTTATTCTTGGCTCGTGCACCACGAGACGACTTTTTATTTTGCTTGCTCACAAAACTACCAACAACATGAATACAAAACTCTAATGGCCGTAGTTTGACACAAGATTAAGATACCTCAAGGCAAATCCTTACTCTCAAGCTTGTCATTTGATTAAGAATTCCCCATTCAGTTAGCTTACTGTAATAAATCCGAAAAAAAGACTTGTACAGCGCTGTTTCATCGCTATAATGCGCTCTCACTGATAGCACATCTATCGAAGCCAGAGTGGCGGAATTGGTAGACGCAGCGGATTCAAAATTAAGCGTGTTTGAGTCAAGTCGCTGAAAGATATAGATTTTACGCTTGCAAAGTTTTGCAAAGTTCTCACTAGGTTTAGAGAGTATTTTCCAAAGCTTAACAGCTTTACAATTTATGCCGGAGTGGCGGAATTGGTAGACGCAGCGGATTAATGCGTCTGAAGCGTAAACAGCCTAAGCACATAGGTTTGGGTTACGACAGAAAAAATAATGAGTCCGTCCTGCTAGTAATGGCAGGTAACAAAAACTGGGTGAATTGCTGGAAACCTTTGACAGGCAATCAGCAGCCAAGACCACAGAGTGGTAAGGTTCAGAGACTACCTGAGCTATAGCGATATAGCTTAATAACAGGAAGTAGTTAAGTTTAGTCACTTAATGAAACAGCGCCCAGCTCCTACAACGTAGGATGATGATATAGTCCATGAAAATGTCAAAATCCGCCGCCTTTGCGGGTGTGCCGGTTCAAGTCCGGCCTCCGGTACCACTCATCAAAAAGCCCAGTTCGTACTGGGCTTTTTGCTATTCACTTATTTGTCATACTCAAGTAGCTCAATTATTAGAGCCGCGGATTGGAATCCAATACCCGCGAGGGTGTGCCTGGTCAAGTCCGGCTTCCGCTACCATACACCTGATTCTTTACGCCCAATAAACCGACCTTTAAGTCGTTTTTATTGTATGAATATCAATTTAAAAATAAAGACTCTGACGGAACCCAGCCAGTCGCAATTTCATCAGCTTTTTTCAACCATTCTGTAATTCTATTTTCAGGTTTGACAGAGTTCCCCCAATACTCAATGAAAAGCGCATCATCCATATTTGAAGCTGCTTCGATTAGATCAGGCTCAATAAGTTGTAACGCCCTTTCCACGTAAAGCCCCCCGCTTTTATCATTCTTTGGATTTGCAACACTTCCCGCTGAAAACAAATCTCTAGCTTGGTGGCATAGCACACCGTGATAAGTCAAAAGGTAAAGAACTGCGTCATCATATTTGTCTCTTGTCCGGCCAGACTTTAGAATCTGCGGGAACAGTAGATAGCACTCTGCTCTTAACTTTGTTTTTTCTTCCATCGATAATTTTGTATAGAGTCTCGCTTGAATAGGCAGCGAATGGTCTTGGTCAGGACGATCTTCCAGCCACCACAGTCTTTCACCTCGTTTGAGTCTACCCCGTGCGTATTCTCTAATATATTGCATCTTTTCATGCATTTCAGATTGCCTAAATTGATCATACGGTATTCCCATCTTTTGGAATAAAGGCTCTTTTGCACCGATTTCAACTTCAAAACGTGGAACATGTGAAGTCCTAACATGCATAACAGAATCTTCATAACGCCCCCATCTAACTTCCGGTTCTCCTCCCGCCTTTCCGAAAATCAGATACACATGTTTAACTGAATGAATACGGTTTGTTTCAAGAACACTATTTGCAACACTTCTCCACGAATCAGCTGTGGTGTACTTAACTTCCACACCATATTCACCCAATTCAATATCAGGGAACGCTTGTGGGTGAGGTGTAAAATCTACTTCAACAGAAGATTCAGAAAGAGAATTAGCTAGCTCTTTTCTGACTAAGTCTTCAAAATCAGTTGCGGATTTTGGTGTTGACGACTGGATCTTTATAGTTAGGCTTTTGCAAACCTTCGTGAGAATATTTTCTAGTTCTTGCTTTTCCATGTTTTCCTAACCCCATTCAAGAGGTTAGGAGTGTTCCATATATTCAGGATTATTCAAGTAGACTCTTTATTTTACTTGCAACATGCCAAGCTAGAACTGGTGGTACAGCATTGCCTACTTGCCGTTCTGTTTCCCGAAGTTTAGACCTAAAAATAAAAGAATCAGGGAAAGATTGGATACGCGCTGCCTCCCGCATAGACATCCTTCTAGGAAGGTTATAATGCCATTGAATGTTACCATGACACTCCGCTCTAATCGTGTAACCTGGCCTATCCTTTTTGAGCCTCCGATCGCCTTGCTCGGGGCTTCTGTTGGCCTTGCTCCAGATATGATTAAAGCTCGGATCTTCATCTAGAGATTCTAGGTCAGACAATGCCTGTAATGCCGTTACGTGTGATTCTTTCGAAAGCAGTGGTTCTGGAGGGATAAACTCTTCCATACTTGGCAGTGTCCCAACAATCAATACTCTCTCTCGCGTCTGAGGAACCCCATAATCTGCAGAGTTGTATAAGTCATATCTTACTTTGTATCCGAGGCTAGAGAAATCCGCTATGACAGTTTCCAGATCAGATTTATGCTTTTTCGTCATGAGTCCTTTCACATTTTCAGCAATAAATATTCTAGGCCTCACTCTTTTAACAACTTCTACCATCGCTCGATAGAGACCGCTTCTTTTTCCGTTTATACCAGCGCCATTTCCATTAACGGATATGTCTTGGCATGGAAAACCACCGATCACAACGTCAGCTTCTCTAGGAATATCATCCATAACTTCCCAAATATCGCCTTCGACTATTTCTTTGTCCAAATTCTCTCTGTAGGTTTTACAAGCGTTAGCATTTAGTTCATTCGCCCAAATGATATCAAATCCAAGCTTTTCATAGTGTCTGCCTAAAAACTCGAAACCACCTGTAAACCCTAAGTCCATTCCCCCACATCCAGAAAACAGGGAAATAATTCTATGGCTTGTATTAGACAGTTCTGGCCTATTTTCACTTATGTATAACTCGGCTTGATTAGGTTGAGATTCAGAAAAGAGTTCCATGCTTTTTTTATACCTTATAGATTTCGTATCGCTATACCTGCCTCTTGGCATTTTGTGTGGTATTTTTAATTTTAATAATGCTTGATGAAGGTCAATTTTATTCTCTACTAACTCATTCATTAATGATGCGATGATCGCAATATGTGTAGGGACCTCTCCTTTCTTTGAATAATTACTGAGTGATACATGATTCATGCTCAGTAACTCAGCAAACTTTCTAACCGTCAATCCACTATTTTCCAATACATTGAGAAAGCTTTCGTAGTCCAAAATTACTGTCGCAGAATGTTCATAAAATTATGAACAAGAGTATGTATGAATAAACAGTACATTTCAATCGATACAAGCGTAGTTGTTTAAACTTTTTTACTCCTTACTGGTTAATCAAGGTTTTGCAAATACTTACGTTTAAATTCGGCTTTCCTTGAGTCAGGAGCATGAGAAGATAAGCCTGTACATTTGTAAGCAGCGTGCGCATCCCACCCTGCATGTTCCGGCCCATTCCGATCACCCATTTCGGTTCAATCCGATCACTGATTTCGGTCTAATCCGATCGCCTATTTCGGCGTTATCCGATCAAAAATGACGTTTTTCCGAAATCACTGATCGGAATCCCGAAATCTTCTTCTTTTTCTCACTAAATCAATTGGTAAGCTCAACTTCATCACTTGATTGAAGGAACGAGCTGCCATGGCGAGAAAGAGAACCGATATGAGAAAGATTAAAGACGTCCTGCGTCTCAAATTCGAAGTAGGATTAAGCCATCGAGACATCGGCCAATGCTTGAGTCTTGGCCCTTCAACCGTGAGTGAAATACTCTCGCGCTTTAAATCCAGTGATTTGTCGTGGCCGTTGCCGGAAGCGCTAAACGATAAAACACTCGAAGCTCAGTTGTATAGCACTGGCCCAGTTCAACGCCAGAAACGGCTACCTGATTTTATGCTTATGCAGCAAGAGTTGAAGCGCAAAGGCATGACGAAGCTGTTGCTGTGGGAGGAGTATTGCGCCGAAGATAGTGCCTCAGCTTACGGTTACACGCAGTTCTGCGAGCACTATCAGCGGTGGCTTAAAAAGCAGAAACGCAGTATGCGCCAGCATCACATCGCAGGCGATAAGTTGTTTATTGACTACTGCGGGCCGACAGTCCCTATCGTTAATCCCGATACAGGTGAAGTGCGTTATCATGCACAAATCTTCGTGGCGACCTTGGGCGCGACTAACTACACCTATGTTGAAGCTGGTCGTTCTCAGCGTGAGGAAGACTGGATAATGGCACACGTAAGAACGTTCCGCTACCTTGGCGGTGTACCCCGTTTACTTGTGCCGGATAACCTGAAGTCAGCCGTTACTAAAGCCCACCGTTACGCGCCCACACTGAATGAAAACTACGCGAAAATGGCGCGGCATTATGGCTGCGCCATTGTGCCTGCACGACCTTACAAACCCAAGGATAAAGCCAAAGCTGAAAATGCGGTACTGATTGTTGAACGCTGGATATTAATGCGATTACGACGGGAGTGCTTCTACACCTTAGCGAGCCTTAATGCACGTATCAAAGTGTTAATGGAAGAGTTAAATAATCGGCCACAGCGCTTACATCCAGGCTCTCGTCGTGAGCAGTTTGAACTGCTCGATAAACCCGCGTTAATGTCATTGCCTAGCACCACATATGAGTACATCGACAGTAAGCGAGCCAAGGTCGGGCCTGATTATCATGTGTTGTACCAAAAGCATGCTTACTCTGTACCGCACACCTTAGTGGGCAACACGGTGACCATTGAGGCAAGTGGTAGTGTGGTCAGCATCTACCATCACAACCAACTGGTGACACAGCACGCTAAATCAACAAAAGACGGAGGCTTCTCAACGCAAAAAGAACACATGCCCGATAGCCATGTTAAACAACGTTTTAGTGCTGAACGTTTACTGCACTGGGCTGAGAATATCGGTGTGGGTACGCGCGGTGTCGTGCAGTGGCACATCCATAGCCGACAACATCCTGAACAAGCCATCAAAAGCTGCCTTGCCATTTTAAATCTCACTAAACAGCATGGTGCTGCGCGGCTTGAGGCCGCTTGCCAAAAGGCATTACTGCTAGAACGCCCGCACAGAAGCGTTGTGGTGAACTTACTCAAACATCATCAAGAAAGCGTGCCGCGTACCGCTGTCGAGCAAGATGAACAACCTGTTACCCACCACAATATCCGCGGCCAACATTACTATCAATAGGATACCCCATGACACAATCTCAATTACAAGAGCAACTACGTAGCTTACGGCTTGGGCACTTCGCTCAAGCGTTACTGCAACAACAAAGCCAAGCGACAACCTACGACGAGATGAGCTTCGAAGAACGCTTAGGGCTATTGGCACAGCACGAAATTCACTGTCGCCAAGACAGCAAAGTGAAGCGTTTACTGCGCCAAGCAACCTTGCGCTTAGAGGCTCACGCCAGCCGATTGGAATATCGTGCAGAGCGCGGCCTACGTAAAGATAAAGTCGCCACACTATTAAGCGGGCAATACTTACATCACGCCCACAACATTATCGTTACAGGCGCAACGGGGTGCGGTAAAACCTACCTTGCTTGCGCATTAGCCAGGCAAGCCTGTGAACAACACCACACAGCGCGATATTACCGACTTGGGCAACTCCTTGATGAACTGAATATCGGTCACGCCGATGGCAGTTACCGACAACAGCTTGCCCAACTGGCTAAGAAAAAGCTACTCATCCTAGACGACTGGGGAATGGAAAAACTAAGCGCAAGGCAAGCCAATGACTTACTTGACGTTATGGAAGAACGGTATCAAAACACCAGTACTATCATAGCAAGCCAACTGCCAGTTACCGAGTGGTACAAACTCATCAGTAACCCCACTGTTGCAGATGCACTACTCGACCGTTTACTGCACAACAGTCATCGAATTGAACTGGCTGGCGAATCGATGAGAAAACTAGACCAATCCGATCACTTAAGGTAAAACTGGCAGGGATGAAAAAGAAGAAGAAAAGCGATCGGATAAAACCGAAACGACCGATCGGATTCACCGAAATACGCA
>Ga0256829_1001178_pt1 | contig 22445 bp, 16 predicted proteins | sample 131447metaG_FD_185979 | JGI IMG/M metagenome (GOLD analysis project Ga0256829, IMG submission 185979) | Hydrothermal vent microbial communities from Lau Basin, Pacific Ocean - 131-447 | ecosystem: Environmental > Aquatic > Marine > Hydrothermal vents | place: Pacific Ocean: Lau Basin | collected...
GAAACAGGTCCATAATGATCCGCCAGAATCTTGAATGCAAGATTGGTATCGATCGCTTCTTCCGGTCTCTTGTAAACAAGATAATTGTCATCCTGATCATGGAAGATGAGAATGTGATATTCGAGGGCCTTAAGGAGCTTCAACACGGTCCCATGATCAAGACCAGATCTTTCAGTGAGTTCAGGAAGGGTGGAGTGACCGGATTCAATTAGGTCAAGGATCAATTTCATCTCTTTGTTCAATGGATCCATGCGAAGCGAGTGGAGGCTGTCTGCCAGCCATAGTGATATGAAACTCAACTTATTCTTCACGAACCTGCCGAGAAGGATTTTACCCTTGGAGAGGAGAGAATTCAACTTTATCGGATCATAAGGTAAACCCCTCGCCTGCAGACTGAGTGGTTCTATTAGAAATCCATAATGCTCGAAAAACTCCTCAGTACTTTGAGGGCGAAATGAGAATCTAGAGATCCTATGCTGATGAATATCGCCCGAATCGGTTGACATCAACTTGTCCAGGTCATCCTTCATAATGTACTGCTTTGAGAATACCGGAGTTACGTAATCGTTCACAACAATATCCGAATCCACGAGCCTCTCCAGCTCTTCTGAGAGTTCTTCCCTCTTCACCGGGAGATGTATCTCTAGTTCGTCAAGAGTCAAAGGGCCAATAGATGATAATGTGGTCATCAGGGCTTTTCTCAAAGCGTCATTCCTTGTGATTCCCGATCGAGGGATATCATTCTTCAAATAAACGACTTCATCTCCTGTGATTTTCCTTCTGACCAAATATGAGGATTCGAGTCTTGTAAGTGCTTTCTTCAAGGCTTCCCTGTCACATTTTAATTTGTTCAGGAGGTGTTTGAAGGTCAATGAAGCGCAGGCATCAAGCACAATATTCTCAAAATCGTTTAATATGACTGGAGCCGCAAAGAGAATTCTTGCTGCGTCATAGTTGTCACGGTGAACCCACTTCAAACCGCGGATATAGACAGATATGAAAGTATCATTTTCGACCAGCTTTAGAACGTCTCCGTGAACGTCGAAACTGGCGTATGGATAGGGGGAGTTGAACCTATCCCGAAGAGGGTCAATTGTAAAGAAATGTCTTGCGAATGTCTCCAGATCCTTCGTACTGTGTATTCTGGGAACCTTGTTCTTGAAATAATTTTCTACCTGACTGTGGTCGTTGATCAAAAATGTTAATTCAGAACCCCCAGACATTCTGTCCAGCATTTTGCCCTGCAGCTCTCGAAGCATTCTTGCCCTGTCTTCCATTAAAACAATATCTGAGGCCCCCGCCAGAATGAGACCGTATGAAAATGGAGTTGATTCCATTCTGTAATCTATTATCCTGTAATTCCCCCTCTCCACGACGGATCTTAGGTATTCTTCAGCCTTTGGTACATCCATCATATCATTCATTATCTCCCTGTAGGTCTCTTCAATTACTGGAAAATCCTTCATTTTTTCAAGCACTCTGAGAAGTTTATCACTCCGGAGCTGTTGTCTGGCAACAGAGATATCAAACGATTTATACTTTCTAAGCACCATCATAGATCTCGATGCACAGTGCCTGAAATGCTGCTTGAAAGCTTCCGTGTTTATTACTGAGCGTCTAACCGTATCTCTAAAATTTGAAGTATTTATCAGCCTGATCTGCTCGTCAATGGGTATTTCCTTGGCTGTGGAAAGCATAAAACCATCGTCTGATATGGTTATTCGTGTATTTACCCCATAAGTATTTGCGATTGCTTGGGCATAGGCTCTGGAGAGAGCCTCATTCACCCTTCTGCCGAGGGGGATGTGATAGATTGTGTTGAAGGTCTTTCTCTTATCGATGTAACCTTCCACTAGCAGGAAGTTATGAGTGGGCAAGCCATATGGCACCTGGGCAGAAATATAAGAAATTATGGATCTGGCACCGGACTCGGAGAGGCGATATTGATCTATTAGCCATCTCTTAAGGGATTCTTTATCTTGTAAGCGTTTGGAAACCTCTTCCCTGAATCTACCTATCAAAACACCAAGATCATAACTCCTGGGCAGCATCTCGCCAACCCACGATGGTACAGTTGGGCGAAGCCCTTCTCCTCCCTTCACCAGCACTTTATTGCGGGAAGTCCTTAAGAACTGGTATGCCTTCGCACCCAATACAAAAACATCACCTGGCTTTAAGTGCTCAACAAATTTATCACTCAGCTGACCAATGTGCTTTCCTTTTTCATTTACAACCTGATAATCTGCATCTTCAGGAATGGTTCCGAGATTCATAAAGTAGATCATACGGGAGGATCTCTTCTTGCCGAACACTCCATCTTCTTCATCATACCATATTTTTGAATATATGCTGCTTTCTTCAACCGTTCCAGAAAGAAATCTCAGGACTGAAATAAATTTCTCCATGGGAAGGGTGTGAAATGTAAAGGATCTTCTGACAAGAGAATAAGCATCAGCCACTTTCCAGGTATGCTCTAGACTCATTCCGATAAGTACCTGGGATAATACATCAAGAGGATTTAAGGGAATGACAACCCTGTCAATTTCCTTATCATAGGCAGCCTTCACAAGGGAGGCACTCTCAACCAGATCGTCAAGATCGAAAACAACAAATCTTCCTTTGGAGATGTCGTTAATGCCATGGCCTGACCTGCCCGTTCTCTGCAGAGCTTTGGAAACGGATTTGGGCGTACCTATCTGAACCACAAGATCTATGTAGCCTATATCTATTCCAAGTTCCAGCGAAGTGGATGTTATGACGCACTTCAGTTCCCCGCGCTTGAGTCTATCCTCAACATCCATCCTGAGATTCTTGCCAAGGGACGAATGGTGGGCCTCTATGCTTTCTATTCCCCGGGCCTTTAATCTCATAGCCACCCTCTCAGTCCCCGCCCTCGTGTTTGTGAAAATGAGAGTTGTTCTGTGTTCTGAAACGAGTTTGGCCAGGATGTCGTACATCTTCTCATTCGCAACTTCCTGGCTCGTGAGAGTGAGATCCGCCACCGGAGTGAGCACCTTCAGATCTAGAAACTTTTCAGCGCTCACCTCGATTATGTTGCATGGCCTGGGATTACCAGCATCATCAAAGCCGCTGAGGTAGTTCGAGATGGTCTCAATAGGAGCCTGAGTCGCTGAAAGACCTATTCTTATGTGCGCAGGGGCCAGTTCCTGCAAGCGTTCAAGGTTGACAGAAAGTAAGGACCCTCTCTTGTTGGAAGACAGTTCATGAATCTCATCGACGATCACATACTTTACCGTTCGAAGAAATTCTCTGAAACGAGGTGCTGACAATGTGAGTGAAAGTGATTCTGGTGTGGTTATCAGTATGTGAGGGGGCTTTCTGAGCATCTTTTGTCTTTCGTTCTGAGGAGTGTCACCTGATCTCACTGCAACGCGAATTTCCTGAAGATCCAGACCCATTTCAGAAGCAAGAGCATAAACACCATCCAGCGGTCTCTTAAGATTTTTGTTTATATCATTTGCAAGAGCCTTAAGGGGGCTGATATAAACACAATAAATCTTCTCCTCCAGCGTTCCATTTCTCGCCATGGTGAAGAGCTCGTTAATGATTGCCAGAAAACCAGCCAGAGTTTTTCCAGTTCCCGTTGGGCTCGAAACCAAAACATTCTCCCTGTTGTGGATCAATGGAATGGCTCTCCTCTGAGGTTCAGTCAAACCATCATAATTTGAATTGAACCACTTAAGAATAAGATCGTCTAGGAATGGTAGCTCCTTCCGTAGACTGTCTAGTTTCGCTTGCTCTTCCCTCATTATTCCTCTTAACAGTGCAGATAAATATATAACCTTTATTTGAAGCCCTACAACCAACAAGTTCTCGTATGCTCTGCGCGTTCAAAGATTGAGAAGTGATCAGGTTTTTTATATCCAATGTGAAAATGATCGATTGTAAGTTAAATTCACGCGAAATTTGCAGGAAAAGTGGAAAAATTTATTATCTTTAAAAGCTAAACATGTCCGTTATGAGAAAATCTCTGATAACCATCTCAAACCGGAATTACATATATAGAGATGTTAGGAGGTTAAGTTTTTTAAATAATCTTTGTTATACTAATAAGTTATTCCTGTGGAGTAGTGATACTGAATATGCCTGAATTTATGTTTAGGAGGAGATCTAAGCCTAGAAAGCCAATGGTAAAGAGCAAGGATGAGGTGGACCTCGACCTGATAGATAGATATGATATTATAGGCTCACTTGGCTCCGTCGAGATATACTGGAACAGAAAAACATTCGAAACCATATATTCTGTGACGGAACCCGTTCTCAACGAGTATGAAAAGATGCTACTTAAAACGCTACCTGAAGAGATGCGTATGGTGATTCCGAATAAGGAAGGATATCTGACAGATTATTCCGGAGTCAGCATTGACAAGATCGTTGATGATTACGTTAAAGCTTATGCCATCGAGATGTCTGATGAATCAAAGGAGAAGGTAAAATATTACCTTAAGAGAGATTTTGAGGGGATGGGAAAGATTGAGGTCATCATAAGGGATCCCTACGTTGAGGATGTTTCGTGTGACGGTTTTAACATACCTCTGTTCGTTTATCACAGAAAGCATGGTTCCATAAAAACGAACATTGTTTTTTCTACACTCGATGAACTGAACTCATATGTTATGAGGTTGGCCCAGATCTGTAAGAAAGATGTTTCACTTGCAAATCCTATACTTGATGGTTCCACGCCGTCTGGGCACAGGATACAGGCAATTTATGGCAATGAGGTGTCAACCAGGGGTCCAACCTTCACATTCAGGCTTTTCCGTGAAAGGCCTTTCACACCCATTGAACTGATAAAATTCGGAACTGCAAGCTCTGAGATTGTAACCTATATGTGGTATATGGTCGAGTTTCTCAATTCTGCCCTCATTGCCGGCGTCCCTGGTGTGGGAAAAACCTCGACTCTTAATGCCATTCTCATGCTAGTTCCTCCCAGCACCAAAATTTTCAGCATAGAGGAAACTAGGGAGATCAATATTCTCCATCAGAACTGGGTGGCAACCTCAACGCGAGAAGGCGACTTTGATGCTGGCGAGGATTCTGGCTCCGGCTTAAAGATAGACATGTTCGAGCTGGTGAAGATGGCTATGCGTCAGAGACCTACATATATTGTGGTGGGTGAAGTCCGTGGCAGGGAAGCTTCATCACTGTTTCAGGCTATGGCTACCGGACACACCACATATTCTACCATGCACGCCGATTCCATGGAAGCTACGGTAAATAGACTTGAAAGTCCGCCTCTGAACATTCCCAGAATAATGATAACGTATCTTAACACAGTGATATTTAATAAATTCATAAGAAGCGGCGATAGTGTTGTCCGCCGTATAACAGAAATCGATGAAATGTCCTCATATGATAGCGCTACGAATGAGGTTGTTTACAATCGGGTCTATACGTATGATGCTTACCGCGGTAAGCATAATTTTACGGGCTTCAGCAATCTGTTTAAGAAAGTGCAGACCATTAAAGGATTGACAAGTTCCCAATTTAAAAAGGAATTCGAATTCAGGAAGAGAATACTTGAAGAACTTGTCAGGTCTGACATAACAGATTACATCCAGATAACAAGAGTAATCAATACTTACTACAGAGACCAGGATAAGGCACTCTTGATGGCATCGGGTGAACCAGTATGAGTGAAGATAAGGAAAAGAGGAGATATTCAAAGAGGAAGCCGAAAATCGATACCCCTAAAGATTCCTCTACGCCCACCAAGGATCTGAACGAGGAGGCTTCTCCCGTTCTACAGAGCTCGGTGGGCGCGAAAGAGGATACTGCAGAGAAGGTGCCCCTTCAGGCAGAGGAGGAATCAGAAGAAGAGGTGAGAGCAACACCTCCGGATGATGGCAGCACCGATAACCAGAATGAGGGTAAAGAAGAAGTAAAGAATTCCGTTGAGAAAGAGGAAAGTGAGAATGAACCTCCCAAACATACGGAGAGGAAATCCGTTCCGATTCTTGTTGACACTTCCCTTGAGACAAAACATCCAAAGGAAGCTTCCAGTGGGAAAAAAATTCTCTCGTTCTTTTCTTCCAAGGATAAAAAGCGGAAGAAAATAAAACCCAATGAGATCCCAAAGGAAAAACTGCTCATACCCAAGGATAGGGGAAAGGTCGAATCGCTCCCAAAAAAAGGTTCTGTTTCCCTTTTCGAAAAGGCAGAGGTTTCTGAAAAAACCGAAGAACTCTCTTCGGGAAATTTTCCAGATGAGACCCGGATAAGCAGGTTTTCTCTGGGAAAATTCGTCTCATCGTTCAGAGATAAACGTTCGGTAAATATCCGTCAGATGCAGATAGAGAAAATGGAACGAATGTTGTTCCGCGGAGCGCATGCGAACTGGGGTGCAGCGGATCTCCTGGAACAATCTGCAGCCAGAGAAGAAATCAGGCTACCCTCCATACCCTTCAGCCTTAGAATTGGGCTTTTCTTCTTCAGGAAATTCTACACAAAGAGAGGAAAAAATGAGAAACTCGAGGAATCTCTGAAGAAAGCCAAGATGCCCTACTCAGCGGTTCAGTATTACTCAATGATCACCATGATATCCGTACTTGCCATTTTCGGCGGAATTCTGGGAATTTCTCTTGTTTCAATGATTTTAGGCATGTTCATCTGGCCAGCCTATCTCATTCTCATTGTTCTGGTGTTCCTTGGGGCGCTTATGGCTCTTGGCCAACCACAGTCGGTTGCAAGAAAGAGAAGGAAGGATATCGACTCTAAATTGCCCATGGCTCTTGCCTACATTGCTACCATGGCCTCTGCCGACATACCTGTTGAAACGATAATGTACGAACTGGGAAGGAGCAAGGAGTATGGAGAAATTTCGAAGGAAGCTATGTCCGTTTCTGCATCGTCGAGACTCTTTGGGAAAGATATAATTACCGCTCTCCGGGAGGAGTCAAAGTACTCTCCTTCTCTGAAATTTTCCGAGTTTCTTCAAGGCATAGTCTCAACTGTAACATCGGGTGGAAATCTGAAGGAATATTTCACATCCAAAGCCAAGCAGTTCCAGTCTGAGTTAACAACGCTCATTAAGGCAAACGCGGAATCCGTCGGTGTTCTCGCTGAAAGTTATGTGACCGTTGGAGTTGCATTCCCCCTTATGCTCCTCGTGATTCTGGGTGTTATGGCCTCGCTTTCACCGAACAGCGGCAGCCTCACGCTTGTTCTGTACCTTATCGTACTGATGATCATTCCTATCATCACCTTTGCGTTCACGTTTCTCGTCTCGAGCACGGTGAAGGAGGTGCAGATATGATCCAGCGTAAATTTCTCGCCCTGCTCATGTCCTATCTTGCCGCGGTTATATTCGTTGCCTTCTACGTTCTTCTGTACATCAGATCAAACGGCTCGATTCATATAGATATAATTCTACTTGCGTCGGTGGTGGCGATGATTCTCACGATACCGTACGGCATAATGGACTTTCTTGACATGAGAATATATTATGAAGCGGAGAGACGTGTTGCCGATTTCCTCAGAGATATTGCAGAGTACACGACCTTCGGCATGCCCATCTCAGAGGCTATAGTCAGGACCGCGGATATCGATTATGGACCCCTCTCAAAGGAAGTGAAGCGCGTTGCAACCCTCATCTCCTGGGGAATCCCTGTTGAAATTGCACTCTCAAGATTTGGTACTGAGATTAATTCTCCCAACATAATACGTGCGGGAAAGCTGATCCTGAAAGCAGCAGAATCTGGCAGCAACATTTCTGATGTTATGAATCTTGTGTCTGATTTCACGACCCAGATGCAGTTAATGAGAAATTCCCGGTTTACCGAGATGAAGAGCTATACGATGGTTATGATGATCTCGTTCGGTGTATTTCTCTTTGTTGTGCTTGTTATCGATGCCCTCTTTCTACCGAAAATCAGTGCTCATGGTTTTGCCTCCTTTGGAATGTCTGTGACGAAGCAACAGATAGAGAGCATAAAGAATGTCTTCAATATTGGTATGGTGGTTCAGGGGGGTGGAACCGGTATCCTTTCTGGCGTTCTGAGGGATGGAAGAATAAGTTCGGGGGTTCTTCTGTCCGGTCTTCTCATATTTATAAGCAGCATTGTTCTTATTATTACGGGGTCGATATAGATGATTAGTTCAAAGAAAACAAGAAGAGTGACCGTGCTCAAGAGGCAAGAGATTGAGTTGTCCGAGAAGGCAACCGACAATGATTATTCTTTTCAAGAACTTGAGCCGGGTCTGGTCTATTCAAGGATCTACATGAACGACATTACAGGTGAAGTTCAGTATTCGCTGATAGAGCCTGTTGTCGATTCACAGGAAATGCAAGTGATCTCCATGCTCAAAGATTACATCATAGGCCTTGCCGCTTTCAATGAGAAACCGGCCCGTGATCGAGAGAAGGAGTTTCACGAATATCTTGAAACCGCTATAAATGATCTTGCGATCGATGCTGACAAAAACTCGATGACCGTTATAGAATATTACGTCCACAGGGATATCGTGGGTTTCGGAAGGATCGATGGGCTCATGAAAGATCCTGAGATAGAAGATATTTCGTGCGATAGTTCGACAGTGCCGGTTTTCATCTATCACCGCGATCATGGGTACATCCAGACAAATGTAAAGTTCTCCAATGATGTGGAACTAAACATGTTCGTTAAGAAGGTGGTGCAGGATTCTGGTAAACACATTTCCATTTCCATTCCAATCATAGATGCCACGCTGACAGATGGTTCTCGATTGCAAGCCTCCTACGGTGAATACATAACAAACAATGGCCCTGCTTTCACCATCAGGAAATTCAGGGCCAATCCTCTCAACCCCGTGAATCTCGTCTCTATGAACTCCCTTTCTGCTAAAGGGTTTGCATATCTGTGGGTTCTCACTGAGTATGGTTCCAACATGATGATAGGCGGAGGTACCGGTTCAGGAAAGACAACACTTCTCAATTCGATTCTTCTCTTCATTCCTCCGCAGATGAAGATCGTGAGTATAGAAGATACCAGAGAGATAAACATTCCACACGAGAACTGGATAGCCACAGTGACACGTTCCGGTTTCGGAAAGCTGAACAAGGAAACCATGAAACGAGCTGGAGAGATTGATATGTTCGATCTTCTCGCAGCTTCTTTGAGACAGAGACCAAACTACCTCGTAATCGGAGAGGTGAGAGGTAAGGAAGCATTCACAGTGTTTCAGGCGATGTCCGCAGGAAGATATGGATTTGGCACGTTTCACGCCGAAGATCCAAAGACCTTGATCTACAGACTTGAGTCAGAACCGATCAATATTCCCAGAACACTAATCACATCCCTTGATGTCATAGTTATGCAGTCAGCCCTTATATACAAAGGAAAACTTGTGAGAAGAGCCACCTCAATCTCTGAGATAACCGGGCTGGACCCCAATACAGATGAAATAATCATCAACACCGCCTTCAGATGGAATCAGCAGAACGATTCTTTCACATACTCCGGTTACAGTTACGCACTGAACCGGATAGCTGAGAGAACCGGGAAATCCGAGCGGGCTCTTGAGGAGGAAGTTAACCTCAGGGAGAAGATACTCCTGAAGATGATCGAGAAGAAGTTCATCACTTACAAGGACGTCACACGGCTCATATCAATGTTCTACAAGAAAAGGGATTCTCTTCTGGATCTTCTCGGATTGAAGGAAAGTGGCGAGGAAGAGGAAAGCCCGGGACTCGAGTTCGATTTCTAGGTCATCTCAGCCTCAGTCGGGATAACAAGTTTCTCCGCGAGCTTATGGGCATAAAGCGTTGTCAGGACGATGGAGATCAGGACAACAAAGGATGAAACTACATAAATGATCGGTCCCCATTTAATCAGTACCGGTATATTGTACTTGAGGCCCATGGCATAGGGAACGGCGGACATGACAACCGACACAACACCGCGCGGTCCGACCATAGCTATGAAAGCTTTGCTTTTAGGGCTTATCCTGACCCTCTTCCTGAGGAGGTCAGCGATTTTCAGGGATGGGAAGACAGAGACAGGCCGGGCAAGGAACATTACGCTCAAGGCCAGGAGCACACCTAGCCAGGCGTAAGTGGTTATCTCCGTGAGGGTAAGGATTGATCCCAGCAAGAGGAATATCAGGGACTGCGCCAGATAGCTCAGGTTCCTCTGAAATGTATCCTCTCTCTCCCAGAATATGCTCTTGTCTGAATAGTTTCCGATAACCGCTCCTGTCGCAATGATCGCTGTGAACGGTGTGAGGGAGACCGCCTCAAAGAAGTAGAATTCCAGAAGTATGGAGCCCAGTAAGAGGCCGACAAGAAGGTTTTCAAAGTCAAAAATCTTGTTCAGATATATGATAGCAAAACCTATTCCCGCTCCGGCTATGGCAGGTATTGTGATCTGCATGAGGAGATAGGTGAACGCACCTCCAACTGTGCCGAAATTGCTGGATAGGACGGAGAAAACAGCAACCTCGGACATATGTGGAAAGATAAATGCGAGACCGAGATAGACGAGAATGATTCCGAGGGGATCGTTGAACATGCTTTCCCCTGTGAGGATACCCGATACATCCTCACTGACCGTGATCTTTCTGAATAGGGGAATTATGCTCGCAGGATCGGTTGGCGATATTATGGCACCGAAGATGAAGCTGACGATGTAGGGAGCACCGGTCAGCACGGAGAAAATTGTCGCGGCTATGAGAGCGTTAACTATCAACCCCAGCGTGTCGAGCATGATGATTTTGACCATTTGTTTTCTGAATACTCTGAAATTAATATGATGGCTTTCCGAATAGAGAATTATAACTATTCCCAGCAGACCGATCCCTACGGAACCAAAATTTGACATGAGAGATATTGCAAAGGTGTGGGATATAACACCCGTGAGGGGTCCAAGAATTAATCCCAGCGCAATAAGTATTGGAATTTCAACAATAGAGAATCTTCTGGAAATTGGTATGCTGAAAGCCGCAACGATGAGCAGAATGCTCAGCTGAAAGAAGGAAGTGCTGTCCATGATACTTATCTAACAGATCTCTTTGGCGATCTTGGTGTTATCCTCTTGTGAACACTTGACCTGATTAGGGAGGCTATCCTCTCGTCAATTACCTTAAGGTCCGCTTTCTTTTCCGCTACGATCAAATTCCTGTCCAGCTCATCATACTTCATCCCGATCTCTTCCTCATCAGTTTGTCCCTCCCAAAGTCCCGCACTTGGTGCTTTGTTTATGATCTTCTCAGGGAGGCCAAGAAGCTGGGCCATGCTCCTAACCTCCGTTTTATACAGATGTAAAATAGGCTCGATATCACACGCTCCGTCTCCATACTTTGTGAAGTAGCCGGTAAGATATTCGGAGCGGTTCGTCGTGCCTATGACCAGCCCATCCACAAGGTTGGCATAATAATATAAAATACACATGCGTATTCGGGACATCAGGTTACCCTTCACCCTTACATCTCCCTCAGGCAGTGTGGAAGTGAATGCATCAACCATTTTGCGGATGCTGATCGTTTCTATGCTGACACCTATGTTTTTCTCAATGAGGGAAATGTCTGAGTCACCACTTATCTCTAAGGGCAGATGGAAAGCAAGAATCCTTTCACGGGGAATGGACAGAGAGAGTAGCTTTAAGACAAGTGCACTGTCAATTCCACCGCTGATGCCCACTATAGCGGATTTCCCGGATAGATTATTCTGAATAAATTTCTTAATCTTATCAACTTCTTCATTAAAGTCATTTAAAAGCATATGATGGGAAATTGCAAATATATTAATATATATTATTGAAAAAATGTTACGGTTAATAACTTTTCATAGCTTTTTAGAATTTCCTTTAAGTTGGAAGAGGGTACCTTTGTAGAGGTTTTCAAAGATGAGTGAGGCTGTCACCGGGCCAACACCACCGGGAACTGGTGTAATGGCTTCTACGTAACCATTGAGTTCTGTGAAATCAGCGTCTCCCTTTATGGAATCCTCAACGTAATTTATTCCAACGTCTATCACGCTCGATCTCTCCGTGAAGTAGCTTTTTCCGAAGAAAAGAGGCTTACCGATAGCTACAACAACAACATCCGCTATCCTTGTGTACTCCGACAAATCAGGAGTCTTACTGTGACAAACAGAAACTGTATTGTTGCGATTCAGGAGCATGTTTATGAGAGGCCTGCCAACGACCGGTGATCTGTTTATGATGGTCACCTTACCACTGAGATTGTAGTGTTCCATTATGGCCACTACAGCGGCTGCAGTTGCTGGTGTCATAAATTCCCGCCTGTTAACGATTAGACCCTGATTGCGTGAGGAGGTGCCATCTACGTCCTTGTAGTAAGGTATGGTGTCCGCCAAGGAATAGAAATCCAGGCCTTTTGGAAGGGGGTTCTCGATCATAATGCCATTCACATCCCTGTCGCTGGACAGAGAGGTGATCTCACTGATAAGCTCCTTCATCGAGGTCTCCTCGGGAAACTTTAACAGTTTTGCATCCACATTCAGCCTTTTTGCCCTTTTAAGCTTCGCCTTCGCATATATTGCAGCAGCGTCGTCTCCGCCAACGAGGATCAACCTGAGAGATGCCCTCACACCGTATTCTTCTTCTATGGAAGAGAAATTCTCCCTGAGCTTTTCCATGATCCGAGAAGCAATATCCTTTCCGTCAAGGAGAGTTGTCATGGTGCATTCCCCCACCGAATGATCGATTTTATCTCACCGGGCCCTTTTTGTGTGAAAATTTTCACGTTGTTTGGGTCATATTCACCCGTGATCATATTGCCAATCTCTGGGATGGTGAAAGACCACTCTTCCAGGTAATCAAGAGCCCTATAGTAGTGAACCTTGGCGGCGTCAACGGAACCGGCGAGGGTAATGTTCCGCTCTACAATATAATCTATATCTATTCCTGTGATCGTGGATGGTTTTGCACGGCCGTTCGTGCCAAAGAGTATGGCTATTCCATTGTAGTTTAAACGCTTGGTGAACTTGAGAATGGTACCTGGATCACCGCTGGTGTCTATGAGAAGATCAATGCCTGAGGAAAAAGATCTATCAAAATCCTCGGAGTAATTGATAAATTCAAGACCGAAACTCTCAAGCATTTTTGTTTTGTAATCCGTGACCGGGTGCCTGTTAGTAAGGATCACGTTGAAACCGAGGTTCTTCGCAACAAGACCGTAGAGAAATGCTTCTGCTCCAGTACCGATGACACAGCACGTTTTTCCTGTAAGAGTTGAATCCTGTTTATGATAAACGCTCCTCTTTGATATGATTTCAAAAACCTCAAAAGCCTTGACAACATTCTTGAGCGGCTCTGTCAGCACTGCTAGTCTTCCAATGCTCTTGTTTTTCACCGGCACAACAAATTCAGATTTCTCAGCAAACTCTGTTCGCATGAATCCGTGTAGCCCGGTAATTCCTGCTTCGTGCTTATCCCCGTCTGAACAGTTATCCGGTCTTCCTATCCTGCAGTTAACGCACCCACCGGGTCTCCGAACAACAGGAACTACAATATCTCCTTTAACAAACCTTTCATTTTTAGATTCAACCACGGTGCACACCGACTCGTGACCCAGCACAAGAAAATTGTATCCCTGGGGATTATATGAAAAAGGAAGAGAACCGGAAACGATTCCCCTATCGGTTCCGCATATACCAGTGTAGAGTGGTTTAAGGATCAAATCGGCATCATCGGGTGGCTCTACTGAAACATGATCGTACCTCACACCTCCCTTGGGAGCGTTGGTCACAACAGCCCAAACATCAGTCATAGTGAGCTATCTATGGAATCTATTTTAATGAATCGGTAATCTGTAATATCTGATTCGAATTTATATGAAGGCTCTCAGTAACTGCCTGGGGGTAATAAAAAGAAAAATCTTCATCTAAACGCTCCGCCTGTCAGGAAACTTTCTTGGTTAAAACGAAACGATCTTTATCCCTGAACAGATACACAGCATCGCCTGATCCTGGCTTACTTAGAAATCTGGAAACTATGGAATAGTATTTTTCCGGCTCAACTTTAAACCTTAGATACACCCTCAATGGTTTCATTTTTTCAATCGCTTCCTTTATATGGATACTGTTGCCGGAAGTAAGAACCTCATACGTTTCTCCCGGAAAAAGGTCCACAGGTTTTTCCCGGGAACCGAGGATCAGTCGCCTGTCATCATTGGTGATATTACAGAATTCGCCGTACTTATCGAGCTCCCGGAGAAGACCCGCAGCAACAAGAGCTTCGTCCGGTAGATTCACGTATCTATAAGAGCCACATCGGAGGAATTTCACTGCTGATGGATAACCGGACAGAATGATGGGCCCAGGAAACATTACTGCCGAGCTTCTTGAACGGGATAGATCCCTGCTATATTCAGTTAGGCGAATAACACGGTGGTTCAAAGATATATATTCGGCCTCGTCTTCCTTCCAGATGTTCTCGATGGGCGTTCTCGGAGGAAGGTCAAACACATAATGGTTGTGCGTCCGTAACGCTCTCCGTCTTATTGCAGAAGGATCAGGAGACAGCAATCTTGTCGATTTGCCAGACCATGTTCTAAGAGGATCTGAGTAGAGAATATTTCCGCTACCGGAGAAACCTTGAATAAAGTTTATCGCATCGTCCTTTACGAATTTGATTTTTACAGAATACGCATTTGCGTTGATTTTCGATAGCAGGAAACGTTGATAGTTTTCTTCAACGGCGATTACGCTCGATCCGGCTGAGAACATAATCGCCTGCATGCCCGCTCCGGATCCGAGATCGATTATTCTGTTTCCCCTCAGTCGTTCTGACCGGTACCTGCCTATGATCTCTGGGGTTGAAAACGATGCGGAATAGCTATCAAGCCATAGCTTCCTCCAGAGATTGAATTTTTTTCTCACTTTTATACGGGCCATTGCCAGCTCAAAAAAAACGTGTGCGAATTCTCCTTCGGAAGGAGGCACAGGCACACTATCCATACTGTAACCGCTGTCTATGAACGCTACAAATTGGTTGATTCTTTCATTGGCCTCCATCAAACGTTCCGAACTCGCATACACACTCTCGAGCAGTTCCGTCAATTTTGCCTTCCTCATGAAATGTGACTGCATGGTCACAACCTATTAAAAATGGTTCATTGGGTGATTTAAGGCAGTTACAAATGGATCCCGCAACAGCTAAAAATAACTGCAATCCAATCAAATTCGCAAGCGTCGTGATGAAAGAAATATATGGTCCGGATGTATGATCGGCTATGGAATTGCTTCGTAAGGGAAAGGTCAAGGAAGTTTATGTTGATGGTGATAATCTTCGTTTCGTATTCACTGACCAAATATCTGTTTTTGACAAGATCATTCCAACACTCATCTCAGGGAAGGGATCGTCACTTTGCATGACCTCAAGATTCTGGTTTGACAAACTCTCTGATATGGGTATCAAAACTCATCTTGTTTCCACTCCTTCAAGTAACGAGATGATCGTCAGGAGGTTCAAGGTGATAGAGAGATATACGGAAAGCGTGAAAGGCGACCATATGATACCACTCGAGTTCATAGTGAGATACTATGTTGCCGGCTCACTGTTCGACAGGTTAAAATCTGACAAACTCGATTTTCGTTCCCTCGGTTTCTCAAAATTTCCGCATTACGGTGAGAGGTTGCCAAATCCATTTTTTGAGGTTACCACAAAATTCGAAAGCTACGATCGCCCCCTGACCAGAAGAGAGGCAATGGAAATATCCGGTATGGATGAGAATCTGCTAGATGAGGCTAAAGAGCTTATTTTGAAGATAGACAGCAAAATCGAAGATGAGGTTAGCAAGAGGGGATTAATACACGTTGATGGAAAGAAAGAGCTTGCAATAACCGGGGAAGGTGAACTCGTTGTTATCGACACGTTTGGAACGGCTGATGAGGATAGGTTCTGGGATGCCGGGGACTATTCAGAAGGAAGAATAAATGAGCTGAGCAAGGAATTTGTCAGAAACTACTACAGAAGCATCGGTTATCATGATGAGCTGTACGAGGCCAGAGAGAAGGGGCTTCCTGAACCTGATATCCCTCCGCTTCCTGATAACATACGTGAGGAGACGGAGAAGCTCTACAGGACAATGTATACAAGAATCACTGGCAATGAGTGGACATTTGGGCCTTGACATCAAAGCCGGTTATTTTGGCTTCACAGAGGATGCGATTTCTCGGAATGCTCAAAAAAACCTGTATGTTCGTATGAGAGTTCCCTACTGAAATCCCAGTTCCATCTGGGATTCTATGAAATGCCACAGATGATGTTCAAATTCATACGGCCAAACGGTCTCTGAAACATCCTTGAAGGATGATGCAAACGAAGCATAGAATGGCGGCACAGATGAACTGTTTAGATCCTTAATCCACTTTGACACTCCCAAATATATTCTAAAATCAGAGGGTTCTCCTTCCAGAACCATTGTCAGGGCGTTGGTTGATCCAAGAACCGTTCTCAGTATCCCCCCTTTTCTTGCCTGCAATATATGCCCCATTTTATGGGAGGCTTTCTGCGTAACAAAGTGCTCCTCCGTGAAGAATTCTTCGATCGCTGAAAGGAGTCTGTCGGCATTCACAGACTTTCCAATGTATTCTCTCATCATAAATCGCATGATTAAGACATTATGTTCTCGTTATTAGCTGTTTCACTGTTTTACCGCCTTATTTCCAATAAGGAGCATTGCGCCTGCGCACGGAGGGATTGGGTAATGAAATTTTCATAACGGTTAAATGTTCCCGTCCTCCTTTTTTTGGAGATATAGACGGAATTTTTCATCGAACGCATATCAAATTTTTATAACATCTAAAAATTCCCTATAGGATGTTGACACTCTATTCAAAGGCAAAACTTCCGACAAGATTCGGTGATTTCACAATTTATGCCTTCAAGATGAACGGCGAGAAGGAGGAGCATGCCGTTCTCGTTCGCGGAGATGTTACTGGCAGATCGAATGTTCCGGTGAGAATTCATTCTGAGTGTCTGACTGGAGATGTTTTTGGCTCCAAAAGATGTGACTGTCGCAGCCAGCTCGAGAAATCCCTGGAGATACTCGGTCAGAAGGATTATGGGATCTTGATCTATCTAAGACAGGAGGGGCGCGGTATAGGCCTGCACAACAAGATTAAAGCTTACAGTTTACAGGAGCAGGGACTCGATACTGTGGAAGCAAATCTTGCTCTAGGCTTGCCGGTTGATGGCAGAGATTACTCGTTTGCCGTGGAGGTGCTGAAGTACTTCAATATTGACAAGATCATCCTCATGTCAAACAACCCGCAGAAATTTGATTTTCTAGAGAACAACGGGATTGAGGTTGTGGACAGAATACCACTCATCACAACGCCCACTCCTGAAGATCAGTTTTACCTGGAAACCAAGAAGAATAAGATGGGGCATCAGCTCTGAAACGATGTTTTATTTCTTTTCTGGAATCATGGTTACGGATTATTGCTGCTGTACGTTGAAAGGCCGGGATTCCCATCCTGCATGAAAAAAACACAAAATGTGTGAACGCCCGAACTTTTTGTGTTTAAGGATCACGAAGTAAATTAAGGCCTCCTGAATCGGGCTCACCTTTGAACTTACAAGGTATTCACGTCTGTTATCTTTAGCCAGGCCCTCAGAACAGACGAAAATATGGGAATGAGAACTGGCACAATTGCCACACCCTATTGATAGGATCACGCTACCTTACCCCTCTGATTACCATGACTCACAGAAGATGCCATTGTTAATCCGTTTCCCCTGTATGGGAGTAATCAGAGTGGACTTATTCTCTGATAATCCTTCCTTCAGAAGATAACATTATAGATGTATCTCTCATGATCTCCCTTAAAGCTGAATGGCTGAGTACGTTAAGACGGTAAGCACAATCCAGATAACTTCTTGAATGAAAATGACAATCCGAGATGAATTCCACTACGAAATGGTTATCAATCCCTCTGGTCATACCATATGGGATAACAGATGGTTCCCGGAATATGTCATATTTGCGGAAGGCCTGCGCATAGGATATGCACGCAATGTCATCAACCATACTGCGCGATCCATTCCGCTCCCGGTAACATGTGTTCTGAATGCTTCAAGAAAAGCGGAGGAGTTACCTGATGATTCTAAATCTCCGCAGGAATTCAATATCTGTGTTGTATATCTCTCTGACATCTTCCAACCCGTAATAGAGAAAAGCAAGCCTTTCCAGGCCCAGCCCCCAGGCAATCGCATGCGTTTTTAATCCGAGTATCCTCTCCACCTCTGGCCTAAATACTCCGGAACCGCCAAGCTCCACCTCTTTTCCCTCAAACCTAACAACAACATCCATGCTCGGCTCTGTGTATGGGTAGTAGGACGGGATCAACTTTATCTCATCAAATCCCAGCCTTCCGTAAAATTCTTTCAGAAGCCATTTCAGTGTTGCCAGGTTAGCATCACTGCTGTAAAGCGCACCTTCTATCTGGTGGAATTCTGCGAGGTGCTTCCAGTCCACGCTCTCGTGCCGGAACACTTTCTCCACAGAGAAAACTGCAACAGGAGGATCTCTATGCGAGTGAAGATAGCGAGCTGTTGAGACCGTCGTGTGCGTCCTAAGAAGGAGTTTACTGGCCTCAGCTTCATTCCACTCGTACCCCCATCCACTGTACCTACCGTATCCATGCTCATGCACCTGCGATACGATCTTTTTTATATTTTCCTCCTCATCGTGTGGGGGCTTGTCAAGAGTCACATAGAACGTGTCCTGCATATCCCTGGCAGTATGATCCTGAGGAATGAAGAGCGCATCCATGTTCCATAGAGAGCTCTCTACATAGCTGCCAGTCATCTCCGTGAAGCCCAGGTCAAAGAAAATAGAACGTACCTTGTCTATGAGAATGGTGAGGGGATGCAGGAAGGGGGCATTGAGGGGAGAAACAGCACTCGTGACATCATATCTCCGAAATTTCAAATTCCTCCAACTATTACTCTGAAGAACGTCTCTGCTAAGCTCTCCCATAGCACCGGAGGAATAAGATTTCTGCAGATACTCCCTTCCCCTATTGTTGATCCTCACAAATCTCGTACTTACTCTCTTCTGGGCTATAATGTTACCCCTTGCCTTCAAAATGTCAATGGCCCCTGGGCTGAGAGTTTTTCCATCTGATAATTTTACAAGAGCCTCACGGTATCTCAAGATCCTCTCTCTTATACTATCCTTGTTGCGTATCGTGATTATGCCAGAAACAGGTTTAATGGAAAACTTAGCCAGTTGAGCGAGAGCTATTTTACCCCTCTGTGTACCTATCGCCTTCATAAGCTCTACCACAGACAGGGAATCACCGTTGCCCATAAGATCAAGAACCTCTTCTTCCGGAAAGTTCCCTTTAATGTACGATCTGCCTTCTGATGTGGGTACGAAAACGAGTTCCTCTTTTTTTAATGCATCAATGAGACCCTTCCGTTCAAGCCACGAGAGGGCACTCCTTATGGATTGTGCATCAACCCCATGGATAACAATATCATTCTCTGAGACGTAATCGTCACCCTTCCTAAGGGAAAGATAACCAAGAATTTTCCATTCTGTCTCACTGATCTCTACCATTCTCTCAAGGAAGGAAAATGCTAGAATCTATTTACTTTTTCCATCTCTGAATTGAGAAGAAGAACGGACTAGCTAGATTCATGTATGAGCGATAGATATATGTCCTCAAGGCCCTTTGATTCGGTAAAATCTTTTATCTTAAGGCCTGCATTGACCAGAAGATCAACGAGCCGGGAATTCTGTGCTCCGTTTGCAATCTCAAAAAGGATTGTTTTCGTGCCTTTTACTTCTTTGGAAAGAATAAATTCGGCATTTGGAACAATCTCAGGTTTCGTCTCGAAAACTACCCTTATCTTTTTCGTGGAATTCCTGAGGATAGAATCATACTTTATGCTTCCCTGATCGAGGATCACAACACGATCACATATTTCAGTTGCTTCACTTATGAGATGCGTGCTGAGTATAACCGATTTATTCTTCTTATGGCTATAAGATCTGATCAGATCTCTGGTCTCTATTATGCCCCTGGGATCAAGACCGAACGTTGGTTCATCAAGAATGAGAATGTCTGGTTCCGAAATCATAGCTGCCGCGAGACCCAATCTCTGTTTCATTCCTTTCGAATAGGTTCCTGTCCTGCTGTCAAGAAACTTCACTATACCTGTCCTTGATGCAAGGTAGTTTATTTCTTCTTTCATTATATCCCTTGGAACATCCCTCATTACTGCAATGAACTCAAGGGCTTCTCTCCCAGTAACATATGGATAAAATTCCGGCTGTTCTATAAGACTTCCGATATTCTCAAGGGCTTTCTGCGGGTTATCTGAAAGTGTTAAACCATTGATCACGACCCTTCCCCCAGAGGGATTTATTATATGTGTGATGATCTTCATCAACGTTGTCTTCCCTGCTCCATTCGGACCAAGTATTGCAGTGCATCCGGAACCGAATGAGGCCGTCACGGAATCTACCGCCACCTTAGAGCCGTAATGCTTCTTTATGTTTTCCAGTTTCAGATGTGACATCAGATCGCCTCCTTCCTTTCAAAAAGGATCAGTGCTGTTGTGAATGATATCACACCGTAGAGTATCATAACCCATAGGGACCTGAGTATAAGTTGCACAGGAGCTGGATTAATGGAAAAACCTCCCGAAAATGAGAAAACTGAAAAATTGAAATAAACCTGCTGTAAAATTGCAGCTGCGACCGTGAGTAGATAGTACGGAGTGTATCCATAAAAGATGTTGATAACGTACGAAGCCGAGGGGAATATAAGGAAATATATGACCAGCACGGTGATATAGGCATTAAGGTTCTTGTTAAAGATTGCACTGCTCATGAATGTAACGGATAGTATTGAAAAAATAAAGACGAGGAGCAGAAGAATACTTAGATAAAACAGATCTGGTTGAAGAATGTGGAATACGAAAAGGAATGTTATCCATTGAAATAGAAGGAAAATTCCAGAGATCAATACGGAAACAACATAAGCTGCAAGAAATTTACCAGCGAAAAGCTGGAACCTGCCAACCGGTAGGGGGAAAATCTGGTATGCTGTTCTGTTCTCTATTTCACTACTTATGGCCGGAGAGCCGAAAAATACGGCAGATAGGACTGGTAGGTACTCGAGCGCAAAATTCCATACATAGTCAAAGACCCTACGTATGAGCTCAGGTGGAGGATTCGCCACGATTCTCGAGAGGTACTTGTCTATACTGCTAAGATAGGTGAAGGAAAAGTAGACAAGCAGTGATGATACCAACAGATCGATTGCCAACATCATATAGAAAGCGCGCGACCTGTAATAGTTCTTAAAGTAGTAAAGAAACAGGGGTACTATTTTTAACATTTAAACCACCAGCCGTGAGAAGATCATAGAGGTAACCCAATAGAAAACTGATCTGTGGGAAGCCTAGATCAAATTTCACATAAAGGAAATGGCCATTCACCGTGTAGTTCGTAACGAATGCTCTGAGAATGTTCAGCTTTTCCTTGGGTATCTTTTCGGATAGATTTGTAGTCAGTGTTTTCAGGAACATTATGTTGTTCGAACCGACCCTCAAGGAAGTGTAATTTTCAGTCGAATTCAGGGAGAGCTGTACTGAAGTGTTCTTGGCTGTTGTATTAAGCCAAAGGCTCAGAGATGCTTTCTGGTCGATGTAGTGGTCCAAGTTCCTGAAATGGTTATTGTCAAGAAAGGCATTGATGGAATCGATAACAGCATTAAGGGTGCCTATCATTGAATACTCGGCATTTAGCTGCGTTGCGTAAATCCGAATACCACTCTTTATTAGCGAGGAACCGTAGCTGTAGTTTTTTCCGAAAAGGCTTAGAATATTGATCAAACTTACATTGTTGAATTCGAAGATCGAGTAATGATGGTATGTCATCACAAATCGTACGCTGGCGTTAATCCTCATCTGGGTGGAGTTGTTAACAGTGCTGGGCGTCTGGAGTATTTTTTTCTCCAAATGTGAAAAGGGAATAGATATTATAACACCAACAGATGTATTCGTGGCAAAGGTAAAGAACGAGATGTTATCTGATTTAACGTGAGCTATCATTACAGAGCCGGAAGGCACATAATAAGTGCCGGAAGTTTTTTGATTCAAGTTTGCAAGGGAATAAAACCCAGCTGAACTGATCAGTGCCGCGATCAACACGACAAGTGGTTTTACCAGCGATCTCATAGAGGAAACATATTCGCCTTTTATATTTAAATTTCTACGTACGCAGAGACTGTCAATTCTTAGTTGAAATTTTCTAATTATCCTCTCTAATTATCCATTCTCCAATCCTGTAGCGAAAACATGAAATATAACGAATGTATCATATTTCATGCGGATTCCCCGGATCACGGAATAAAGCGTGTTGTTATTACAACAACTCTGGATGATTTCACCGGTGAATTCTCTTCATCAACATTGAAGATTCATGAACAGCATACCGGCATAAGATTCATGGCTGATGGTACA
>Ga0256829_1001179_pt1 | contig 22419 bp, 15 predicted proteins | sample 131447metaG_FD_185979 | JGI IMG/M metagenome (GOLD analysis project Ga0256829, IMG submission 185979) | Hydrothermal vent microbial communities from Lau Basin, Pacific Ocean - 131-447 | ecosystem: Environmental > Aquatic > Marine > Hydrothermal vents | place: Pacific Ocean: Lau Basin | collected...
AATATAAAGGAACTTAAAAATATGTAAAATATAACTTTATAGCCAAACTTGGTGCTTCTGGATTCAAAAAAAGATGAGTTTTTTCTGACTGGTGGTGTGTGAGGTGTGTTATGGAATTATTTGGGTTATCTTTAGAACTTACCAATTTATCTATTTTATGCTATAATTTTCAAAAAAGGTATTAAAAATGAGAAAAGCCTTTACTATGATAGAGTTGGTATTTGTAATAGCAGTTATAGGTATTTTAGCAACTATAGCTGTTCCTAAATTTTCAGCAACAAGAGATGATGCAATGGCTACAAAAGCAAAAACCACTGTGGCAAATATTAGAACAGCTATGAGTTCAGAAGTGCAAAGAAAAATTTTGAAAGCAGATTACACACCAATAAATAATTTAGGTGGGATAATAAATAGTTATGATCAGCCAATTTTTGATTATTTTGATGGCAATACTTCAGGAAATCGTGTTTTAGAGTATGCTCCAAGATCTTGCAAAAATTCATCAGCTACAGGTTGTTGGATGAGAACAGGTGCCAACTCTTATCTTTATAAAATGCCTGCTGGTATTGGTGGTGATGTTAAATTTAATGTGTCTAATAATAGATTTGATTGTGATACAACATATAATCCTCATGGTTGCCGAAAATTAGAGAGATAATGCATTTCTACCAAGTTGCACTACTAAAGTCTAGTGCACCTATACTTACTTACTCCAGTAAAGAGTCTTTAACTGTTGGCTCTATTGTTAAAGTTCCTCTTAAAACTAGCTCTAAATTAGCAGTTATTTTAAAAGAGGTGCAAAAGCCTGAATTTAATACCCAAGATATATTAGAAATTAGCAAAAATTACTACAAAGCTTGGCAGATGGAAGTTGCTAAATTTATACAAAACTACTACTTTAGTAGCTTTGGTGAGGCAATTTCTCTTTTTTACCCATTTGAGAACTTAGATAAATTAGAAGTTAAATATAAAGAGAGTGAATTACCAAAACTTACACAGCTACAAGAAAAAGCATTACAAGAGATAGAGAATAAAGATTTATCTCTGCTTTTTGGAGTTACAGGTTCTGGGAAAACAGAGATTTATATACACTTAATTAATCAAGCACTAAAGCAAAACAAAACAGCAATAGTTTTAATGCCAGAGATTGCATTAACACCGCAGATAACTAAAAGAATTCAGAGTTATTTTGGAGATATTGTAGCCCCATGGCACTCTAAAATTACAAAGAAAAAACGAGAAGATATATTAAACTCTATAGCTACTGGTAAGGTAAAAGTTGTTATTGGTGCTCGCTCAGCTCTATTTTTACCTCTTGAGAATTTAAGTTTAATAGTTGTAGATGAAGAGCACGACGATAGCTACAAAGCTATGAGTCGTCCAAGATATAATGCCAAAGATTTATCTATATATATTGGTAAAAAATTGGGTGCTAAAGTATTGCTAGGAAGTGCAACTCCACTTGTTAGTGATTATAAAAAATTTGAAGTAGTTCGGCTTAAAAAGCCATACAAAAAGGCAAAAAAAGAGTATAAATTTATAGCCAGCGAAGAGTTGAATTTCGAAGTTTTAAATGCAATAAAGTGGACAGTTAGTAAAGGCGAACAAGCTCTTGTTTTTGTGCCAACAAGAGCCAACTTTAAATATTTAGTCTGCTCTAATTGTGGTAAAAATCAAAATTGTCCTTTTTGCTCTATAGGCATGAGTCTGCACCGCAAAAAACGAGCCCTTGTATGCCACTATTGCAACTATACTCAGGCAATTCCTAAACTTTGTCAATTTTGTAATACAGAATCTTTAACCACACAAAGAGCTGGAACAGCCGAAGTAAAAGAGTTACTAGAAAACGAAATAGAAAATGCAAAAATAGAGCAGTTTGATGCCGATACAATTACGACAGGAAATAAGTTAGCAAAGGCCTTAGATAGAGTTAATAGGGGTGAGTCAAATATAATAGTTGGCACACAAATGCTAAGCAAAGGGCATGACTATCCCGAGATTACTTTAAGTGTAATTACTGGCTTAGACTATATAGTGGCAATGGGTGATTATAGAGCCAAAGAGAGAGCGATTGCATTAATGCACCAAATTGCTGGAAGAAGTGGGCGAAATAAAGATGCCCAAATTCTAATACAGACAGCTCAGCCCGATTTTTTTATGCCATATTTAAAAGATTACGAAGATTTTATAAAAGAAGAGCTAGAGTTTCGAGAGGGCTTCTATCCACCAGAGAAAAACTTAGCAAGGCTTTTAATAGCCAATAGAGACTACAACAAGGCAAAAGATAAAACAGATGAGAGTGTAAATATTTTAAAGCAGTTAAAAGATATAGAGTTAGTAGGTGCAGGGCTAGCCCCAATAGAAAGGATAGCTAATAAATGGCGTTTTAGCATACTGCTTAGAAGCCAAAGCAAAAAGTCTCTGCTAGAGGCATTGCATATTTTTATGCATGATAGAGCTATAGAGATAGATATGGACCCAACGGAGTTTAGCTAAAATTCTTCTTACTTCAGAAGTAGGGTCGGTTTACCGAGCAGAGAAATATATGCATTTATAGATTTTGAAATAAGTCTATTAAAAAAGAAACACTTTTAGTAAAATTTCGATAAAATAGAGAAAAAGAATAGAGTATAAAATGACTAAAAGATACCCAACAAAAAAGATTTATATAAAAGATGTAGCTATTGGTGGCGATGCTCCAATTTCTGTGCAATCTATGACATTTAGCGATACAAGAGATGTTGAGGCAACAGTAGAACAGATTAGACGACTGCACTTTGCAGGGGCTGATATTGTTCGTGTAGCTGTACCAGATATGGAGGCGGCTTTAGCTTTAGAAAAGATTTCTAAGCAGAGCACTCTGCCACTTGTAGCAGATATTCATTTTAACTATAAGCTAGCTCTTGAAGCTGCAAAGTGGGTAGATGCAATCCGTTTTAACCCAGGTAATATTGGAGAAAAGAGCCGTATTAAAGAGATTGTAAAAGCGTGTAAGGAGCGTAATTTACCAATTCGAGTTGGTGTAAATGCAGGCTCTTTAGAGAAAGAGTTTGACCAAAAATATGGTACAACTGCCGAGGGTATGGTTGCAAGTGCTGAGTATAATATTAAATTTTTAGAAGATTTAGATTTTACCGATATAAAAGTCTCTCTAAAAGCTAGTGATGTTCAAAGAACTGTAGATGCTTACAGAATGCTTCGCCCTAAAAATAATTATCCTTTCCATTTAGGTGTTACGGAGGCTGGTACAATTCATCATGCTACTATTAAATCTGCTATTGGGCTTGGAGCTCTATTACTCGATGGCATTGGCGATACAATGCGTGTATCTATTACTGGAGAGTTAGAGAAAGAGATTACAGTAGCAAAAGATATTTTAAAAGATAGTGGTAGAGTAAAAGAGGGGTTAAATATTATATCTTGTCCAACTTGTGGGCGTATCGAAGCTGATTTAGTAAGTGCAGTAGCAGAAGTACAAGAGCGTACAAAACATATTACCAAACCTATGAATGTATCGGTAATGGGCTGTGTAGTAAACGCTATCGGCGAAGCAAAACATGCAGATGTTGCTATTGCTTATGGAAAAGGGAGTGGGCTTGTAATGGTAAAGGGTGATGTAGTTGCAAAACTGCCAGAGAATCAGCTTGTAGATAGATTTGTGCAAGAGGTAGAGAATTTTGCTAAGGAATCTTAATGGAAGAGCTATATAACTTAAATGTCGAAAGGGCAGTACTTTCGGCTATAATTTTTGACCCAGAGATTTATGAAGAAGTTGCAGCAGTTTTAAAGCCAGAAGATTTTTATCTACCTTTTCATCAGCATCTATTTGACTCTATGGAGAAGCTATATAACAAAGATTTGCCAATAGATGAGGAGTTTTTAAAAAACGAGTTAAGTAAGCTTCGTAAATTTGATGAAGTAGCGATGATAGAGGTTTTATCTGCTAATCCAATTACCAATACAAAAGCTTATGTTCAAGAGATAAAAGCTTACTCTAATAAACGCTCGCTTGTAACACTTGCAACAGAGATAAAAAAGCTTACAATTGAAGAGGACTTAGCGGTAGAGAAGGTAATGGATAGAGTAGAGCAGAAACTTTACGAAATTACACTAGATAGCGTAAACGAAGACTTTAAAGAGTCTAAACAAATTACAGCAGATACTCTAAAAGAGATAGAGAGATTAAAAGAGCTTGGAAACTCTAAATTAATTGGTATAGATACAGGTTTTGAGGGGCTTAACGATAAAACAAGCGGATTTGGCAAGGGAGATTTGGTAATTATTGCTGCTCGTCCTGCAATGGGTAAAACTGCCGTGGTGCTAAATATGGCACTAAATGCAATAGAGCGTGGCGAAGGTGTGGCAGTATTTTCACTAGAGATGCCAGCAGAGCAGTTGATGTTAAGAATGTTAGCAGCTAAGACATCTATACCATTACAAGCCTTGCGTGTTGGTAATTTGCGAGACGATGAATGGAGTAGGCTATCAGGTGCTGTAGATGATATTAGTCGCCGTAAACTATTTGTAGATGATGGTGGGTATGCGACAATTCATCATGTACGAAGTAAGTTAAGAAAGCTAAAATCACAACATCCAGAGATTAGTATGGCAATAATTGACTACTTGCAGTTAATGAGTGGCGAGCAAAAAGGTGGAGCTGGCAGACAGCAAGAAATTAGTGAAATCTCTCGTGGGCTAAAGCAACTTGCAAGAGAGTTAGAGATACCAATACTAGCCCTATCTCAGTTAAATCGTTCGCTAGAGAGCCGTGATAATAAACGCCCAATGCTAAGTGATTTAAGAGAGTCTGGAGCAATCGAGCAAGATGCCGATATTATCTTGTTTGTTTATCGTGATGATGTTTATCGTCAATCGCATGTTAAAGAGATGCTAGAGAAGGCAAAAGCAGACGGTAGTGATGATAAGGTAAAAAAATACCAAGAGCAGTACGACCAACTCTTGCAACAACCAGAAGAGAAGACCGAGCTAATAATTGGAAAGCAAAGAAATGGACCAACAGGAACAGTAGAATTGATGTTCCAAAAACGCTTTACACGATTTGTCGATGCACACAAAAGCAGTGGTGGTGCTCCAGCATTCGAGGTTCACTTTGAAGGTGGTGACTTTGACCAAACAGAGGGCAAAATAGACGCCCCAATTATATAAACAAAGAGCGAATATGTTAGCCCCACCGCCACTTTTTAGAAACAGAGCCGAATTTTTAAAAGTAGCATTGGTTTTAATTGCAATTATTGTAGGTAGATTGTATTTTATTTATCAAGACTACAGTAGCTTAAAAAACTTAAAGGGCTACTACTATACAGAGGCACAAGTTTTAAAACTCTACGATGGCAGAGGCTACAAAGCTGGCTCAAAACTCTTAAAATTAAAAAGTGATGATGGCTTAGATTTCTATCTATACACAAATAGTGATACCCCAAAACGCTACGATTGGGTTCGTGTAAAGCTAAAACTCAAAAAAAATAGCACATTTTTCGACTACCTAAAAGGCTTTTTTGCTTATGGTGATATTGTAGAGCATTTAGAAAATGGTTTCGATGCAAAAGCTTACTTAAGAGAGCAGATAAACAAACAACATAATCAAGATAGCAAAATAGAGACATTCTACCATGCAATATTTTTAGCAGACCCACTAGATAGAGCTCTGCGAGATAAAATATCTGCCCTTGGGGTATCGCATTTAGTAGCCCTTAGTGGATTTCATTTGGGAATTTTATGGCTAATTGTGTTTGGAGTACTTTACATTCCCTACCGCACATTCCAACAAAAATACTTTCCATGGCGAAACAGAAATATAGATTTAGGCTTTGTTACACTAGTTATATTGCTTATTTTTGTACTATTTGTAGGTGCACCACCTGCACTTACTCGCTCGTATGTAATGCTTGCTATTGGGTGGTTTATACTAATTCTTGGCTTAGAGCTTATAAGCTTCCAGTTTTTAGCATTTGCAATGCTTGTAATCTTAGCAGTAGCCCCAAAACTAATAGCCTCTTTAGGGCTATTGCTCTCTTTCTCTGGCGTATTTTATATATTTTTAGTAATAAAATGGCTAAAAGATTACCCCGCATGGTTTATTACACTTGTTGGCATACCTGTAGGAATATTCCTACTAATGTTCCCAATAGGACACTTCTTTTTTGGCAACACAACAATTTGGCAGTTAATGTCACCACCACTTTCGGTACTATTTATTCTGTTTTACCCATTGGTAGCAATACTACACTTCTTCGGCTTAGGCGGAGTATTCGACACCCCACTACAAGCCCTGTTTAGCTTGCCAACCGAAAGCATAAAAGTAGCAATGCCAGTACCTTTAATAATTGCATACATATTAGTATCTATAGAAGCAATTTTCAGCAAAAAAGCCTTCTGGGCAACACTAATTTTTGCTGGTCTAATTACAGCTTGGTATATGGGGGTTTATATTTTTAGCTAATTTAATCCATCTACAATTGCTATATAATCTTCATCTTCTGGAGTAATATAGCCATGTCTTACTAGAAAATCTATGATTACCAAGTTGCAATTAGGTTTGAAATTGTTAGTAGTTTTAACAATATTTGCAACCTCTTTTATTGGCATTAGATAGAACTCTTCTACCTCTCCATCTGTGCATATAGGTTGAAAATCTTTGCTTAATTCTAAGTCGTAACAATAAATTATATCCTCTTTACCACCTAAATCGTATTCATATTTATATGAAACTAAGCCTACACTTTTAGCTCTGTTTGCTAGTTCTTTTTTTATGCCTGCTTCTTCGTAGCACTCTTTTGCTAAATTATCTTTGGGTGATATATCAAACGGTAAACCACCTGCTACTAAGTGATCCAATTTTCCCGCTTCGTAGTCTTTTGTGTAAGAGCGACGCCCAATCCACATTTTTAAGCCGTCAGGAGTGTTGACAAATCCATTTAAATGTTGCCCAAAAGATAGAGTGCCTAAAAGTGTTGAGATACTTCTATCTATAAATGCTAGAACTTGATTATTACTTTTATTTATGACTGGATACTTTTCGTTTTTATAGTTTTGAGTAATACCTTTACTAAACATCTCTTCTGCGAACTTGTTTAAAGCTTTATCTCTAGCTTCTCTATTCTGTAGCCTACTATCCAATTTCAGAACACCGTTTTTCATTTCAAATACTGAACTGTCTAAAAGTAGTTCTAAAAAATTATCTCTAACTTGTCCAACTCTAGTACTGTCAAAATATAGGGGTATTTTATTACTTTCTATGTAATTGTTGTTCTCATTAATTCTATCTAAGTATGACATTTTAGCTCCTAATTTCTCCAAGTGGGTGGTATTTGTCGATTGTTTCTTTTAAGTGTGGTTTTTGTATATGAGTGTATATTTGAGTTGTAAGCAAAGAGCTGTGTCCTAAAAGTTCCTGTACTACCCTTAAATCTGCACCACCAATTATTAGGCTACTTGCATATGAGTGGCGTAAAACATGGGGTGATACGCCTAAATATTTTTTGGTAATTTTAAATATACTGATTCTGCTAAGAGGTTTTCTTTTGTAATTTAAAAATAGGTTTGGCTCATTGTCGGCCCGTTCTCTTAAGTATATCTCTAGTGCAAATTGGGCGACTCGTGCAATGGGTACTAGCCTCTCTTTTTCGCCCTTTCCAAAGCGTACCTTTAGCCAATTGCCCTCTAAATCTTGACGCTGGGCTTGCACTGCTTCGCTAACTCGCACGCCCGTTGCGTATAGGAATAAAAGCAGGGCTCTATCTCTTAAATCTAGCCAGCTTTTGGGTTCTATTGATTCTATTGCATTTAAAATTGTTTCGTGTTCCAAAAATGCTGGTAAGCTAGCAGGTATTTTAGAGCTTGGCAAGTTTATATCTATATTTGCAAACTCTAACTCTTTACAAAAGCTAAAAAAAGCATTAATAGAGGCTAGTTTTCTATTTAATGTGCGGGCATTTTTAAATTGAGCTAAAAAGTTGATAACATCACTGCTGTCAACTTTTAAAATATCTTTTTTTAGGGTGTGTTGAAACTGCTCTATATCGGTTATATAGGCAGTTATAGAGTTTTTACTAAGCCCTCTATTGATGCTTAAGTACTCTTTGAAAGCTTCTGTTAAATTACTCATAGTTAAGAGCGGATAAATTTACCTTTCTATTGTCTATATAAAGCCAACCGCCAGATACAAAGCTGTAGTGTCTAGCTGAACCTACGCTATATACTTTATGTTTTTTCATATTATCATCCATTACAACAAGTGAGCCGCTCTTTGCAAATGCAAATATTTTACCATCTACTGCAGCAATAGTTGCATAATCTGCATATGCAAATTTTTCGCTCTGTATAAGTTGCAAGTTAGAGTTTAGCTTTGCTACTGTACCATCTCTTGTCAGTAAGTAAATTATACCATTATGTATAGTTAAATCTGCAACTTTGGCATTATATGTCTGTTTGCCTGCACGAGATACTGTAATAATATTTGTAGGTGTTGCTGCTACTATTTTGTCATTCAGCATTTTTAAGAAAATCATATTTCCATAGTTTTTAAGAGTACCTACTGGCAGTACAGATGGTGCCTGGTAACTGTGTAGGCTAATAAATACTAATTTGCCATCAAGTGTGGGAATTGCTAAAAAGTTTTGTGTAACGAGTGGATTTGCAAGGCGATTATCTACAACAGAGCCACCTGCAAACTCTTTTTGATAAATAATTTTATTTTTAAACGGGTCGTAAATTCCAAAACGATTGCCTTGTAAAAGATAAGCAATACCACCATAATATGTTACACCACTAACTAGAGGAGCTTCTAATCTAGTATGTGCAATTTCTTCTCCACTATCTTTTAAAACAATTATATTACCAACCCTGTCGGCTGCTAAAATTCTTCCGCCATCGGAGTTTACATAATAGTAACCTCTTGGTAAATTTATACTACCTTCTCCTTTAGCTGTAATATAACTGCCATCAGTAAAAGTTACTCCATCTCTAATAACATTAAATACTCTTTTATTAATTTTTACAGTATATCGACTTGTGTTAAGTCCTGCACTAGATTTAAGAAAATCTGGCACTAGCTTTGTGGTATCGAGTGAACAGCCAGTAAAAAAGATTATAGCAGTAGTTACTAAAGTGGCTTTGAGTTTCATAATATTCCTTTTAGTAAATGTGCCTATTTTACTATATTAAACATATTTATACTAATTTTATGACAATTATTTAACTGAAGTTACACATTTAATATTGCATAACTTCTTTTTGTATCGGTTATTTAGTCGTTTTAATTGTTAAATGCTCTAGTAGTCTAGCTACACCAGCAACAGCGGAGTTTCTAGGAATAGTAACTAAAATATTTTTTGCTTCTGCTTTCTTACCAGCCTTTATAAGCTCATAAGCTTTTTCTATTTGGCTTAAGTTTTTATAATATTTGGAATTTACTGGTTTTTTACTAGCTACACCTGCATGGTACTTTATAACATCACTTAAAAATTCATCATTTGAACTAATAGCTTTTATTGCTTTAGCATCACCACTATTTGCTGCTTTTGCGTAACTATAAAGAGTATAAAGCTTTGGATTATTCTCTTTTAATTTAGCTAAAGCCTCTCTATTTGCAGGATTTTTATCTAATGTTAAAAGAGCATTATTTGCTGCCTCTAATTTTGAATATTGTAAATAATTATAAACTTTATAGCCAATAAATGCACCAATTAGTAAAATAGCCGATGCTATAATTATCTTTTTATTCTTGTTGAAAAACTTTTCTAAATGAAATGCTTGCTCTAATAGCTTCTCATCGCTACTTAGCTCTTGTTTAACTGCACTTATTTCATCTTTTAAACTCATTTAATTTACCTTATTATTGTAATTGCCATAATTATATTAGTTTTATTCTTAAAAACTGCTCTTAGAAGTTAAAGCTTGCTACAAAAAAGTTAAAACCCTCACTAACCACTAACATCTAGCTACTAAACCCTAATTTCCACACCCTCTTTAAGTATATGCACTGTTTTGTACTTATCGTACTCTACATTTGAACCTTCTTGAATCTTTACAAACTTTCGTTTTGTATAATCTACTTCATAATTTCCAGGCATATCTGTGGAGAAATCTACGCATAGTTTTGCGGCAGAATTTATTAAACTCTCTGGCAGATTTTGCTTATCGGTTCTAATAAATACATGGGAGCCGGGAATATCGCGAGTGTGCATCCAGATATCGTTAGATTTTGCTAAGCCTAAAAGCTCTTGATTCTCTTTAGAACTTCGCCCAACCATAACTTTATAACCCTCTATCCAAAAGAGTTCACCAACTTTGTTTTTATCTTTTTTTGCTTTAGAGCGAGCCTGTTTAGGTACTAAAAGTTCTAACTCGTATGGGTCATTAGAGTTTATAATTGCATTTTTAATATTGCTGTAGAAATTTAATTTATCGTTTAAGTTATTATACTCAATACTTACATTTTTTGCTTTACTTTTTGCTCTTTTTGCTAAGTTAAAAAAGTATTCGCTTATACGATTTTTTACCACATTTTTAGGTAGTTTTATAGTTATCTCTTTGTATTCAAAATCGTAAGTTTTTAACTCTTTATCGTATGGCTTTATAAGATGTAGATTTGCTAAAACTATATTGCCAATATTGCTTAAAATTTCAGCTTCGCCTGCTAGCTCATCCTCATTTGGTAGGGCATTTAAAGCTTTGCTGAGAGTTCTTATTTTCTTATTTATTTGGTTTAGTTTTTGCTCTTTTAATCTTTTTACAAGTGCGGAGTTTATTTTTTGGTAGTTCTGCTCTAAGAGTGCTTCGACATCTTTGACTTCGCCAGTAAATTTAGACTTAAATGGCAAAAGCTCTTCTAACTCAATACCTGGTTTTACTACACGGTAACTTTTGCTAGCATCTATATGGTGCAGAGCATCTATTACGATATTATCTTCATTTGTTAAAATTAAATTAGTATATTTGCCCGTTAGCTCAAATCTAGCGAATACAACCCTATCTTTATATTGGCTTTTGGGTTTTACTTTAAAAATAATTATCTTATCGTCATTTGGTACTGATATATTTAAAATTTTAGAGTGTGATAAGAGTGCGTGAAGCTGATTATCAAATGGAGCATTAAAACTGTTTATTAAAGATTTGCTAGCTTTGTAAATAGTAGAGTTCCCACGAGTTAAATCAAAAAATATAGACCAATCTTGCCCAAAATTCAACTCTACAACATTATTAGCGACCCGTTTAGCTTTTTTAATAAAATTAAATTGCTTTAAGTAATTGGCTACTGCTTTTATTTCGTATAGTTTCAATTTTTTACCTTTGGTATAACTTGGCAAAATTATACCAAAATAGTGCATAATTACTACACTCCTTATATGATATAATAACACATAAGGAGTCAATTATGATTTTTACAACAGAAAAAGAGATATGCACCATAAATGGTGGTGGATGTTGTAGCCCAAAACCTAAGGGTAAAATGGAGTGTGTAGAGTGTTCAACAGAGGCTAAAGCGGTTTTATCTAAAACTTTAAATGCACTTTTAACTAACGAAGCTAAAGAGTCTCTTAAGTCTTTAGAAGGTTTTTATTACTGTAAAACATCTAACTGTAAAGTAGTTTATTTTAAAGAAGATATAGTTTTAAGTCAAAGTGATTTAAAAGTAGAAGTTGGATTAAAAGATGGTGCTATACCAGCAACTTTATGCTACTGCTTTGGTTGGAGTAAAGAGAAGATAAAATCAGAAATCCAAGAAACAGGAGATACAGAAGCCCTTAGCGATATTAAAAGCAAAATGGAAAATCCAGGATGCAATTGTGAAGTTTTAAACCCAAGTGGCGGATGCTGTTTAGGTGATGTGGGTAAAGCTATTAAAGATATTAAAAGGCAATTAAGTTAAAGATTCCATATGTCAATAAGGACAACCCTAACAATAGGTTGTACCACAAGATATCTACTTTGTCTTGGTAACTTCAGTTATTTTAGAGCTGCCCTTAATTTATTATAAACTAGAAATTTGTTATAATCTTTTTAAAGGACATCTATAATATACCCAAACCAAACTACACTATACCAGTAAATTAAAAAAAGGTAATACGAAAATAGTATAAAAACCGAAGTTACTAGTAGCTACTATAACTTTTTGTCTAGCTATTGCACTGTTTTTGAATTGCTGTTATGGTTGTAGTTAGGTTTGGGATGGGTATAAGATAGGTAGTACCCTAAATTAATTAGCAGGTTTATATATGGATAAGAAAAGAGATTTTTTACGAAGAATTGTTGCAGAAGATTTAGAGAGTGGGAAGTATAGTAAAATTGTTACTCGTTTTCCACCAGAGCCTAATGGGTATCCGCATATTGGGCATGCTAAGTCTATTAGTATTAACTTTGGAATTGCTAGAGATTTTGGTGGGGTTTGTAATTTGCGAATGGATGATACCAACCCTACAACAGAAGATACAGAGTATGTAGAGGCTCTTAAAGATGCGGTAGAGTGGCTTGGCTTTAAATGGGAGGGCGATGTTCGCTACACTTCGGACTATTTCGACAAACTTTATGAGTGGGCAAAAGAGTTAGTAAAGATGGGCAAGGCGTATGTAGATAGCCTGCCAGAAGATAAGATGAGAGAATATAGAGGTACGGTTACAAGCCCAGGTAAAAGAAGTGAGTATGCAAACAGAAGTGTCGAAGAGAATTTAGACCTTTTAGAGCGTATGAAAAATGGAGAGTTTAAAGATGGCGAGCATGTGCTTAGAGCAAAAATAGATATGAGCTCACCTAATATGAAGATGAGAGACCCTCTGCTTTATAGAATCCGTCATGCACACCACTTTAGAGCAGGCGATAAGTGGGCAATATACCCTATGTATGACTTTGCTCACTGTCTATCTGATTACATAGAAGGTGTTACGCACTCTATCTGTACGCTAGAATTCGAGAACAACCGTGATATTTACGATTGGGTAATAGACACACTTGGCTTAGAGCCACCAAGACCATACCAACATGAGTTTGCAAGGCTGAATATTAACTATACAGTAATGAGTAAACGAAAGCTTTTAGAGCTTGTAAACAGAGGCGTAGTAAGTGGTTGGGACGACCCAAGAATGCCAACTATTGCTGGGCTTAGACGCCGTGGTTATACGCCAGAGTCTATTTTGAACTTTTGCGAGCAAATTGGTGTGGCAAAGGCAAATTCGGTTGTAGATGTGGCTCAGTTAGAGTTTGCAATTAGAGATGACTTAAACAAAAAAGTTCCGCGTGTAATGTGTGTTGTAAATCCGCTTAAAGTTACAATCGAAAACTACGAAGGGAGCGAAGAGTTAGAAGCTTCGTACTATCCACACGATGTACCAAAAGAGGGTAGCCGTAAATTGCCATTTTCTAAAGAGATTTATATAGATAGAGGCGATTTCGAAGAGAATCCGCCAAAGGGGTATTACCGCCTAACACCAACACAGCCAGTGCGATTAAAGCACGCTTATATTATAGAGTTTAAAGAGGCAATAAAAGATGAGACTGGCAATATTGTAGAGCTAATTGTTACTTACCATCCAGACTCTAAAAGCGGAAGTGACAAGAGTGGCATAAAAGTAAAAAGTGCCATTCAATGGGTAGAAGCAAATAGTGCTAAAGAGGTAGAACTTAGAGTTTACGATAGACTCTTTAAGTGTGAAGCACCAGAGGGTATAGAAGATATTAACCCTAACTCTTTACAAATTGTAAAAGGTGCTTTGGTTGAGCCAGCTGTCATAGAAGATAAGCTAGATGTGCGTTTCCAATTTGAGCGAGAGGGGAACTTTTTTGCCGACCCAGTAGATTATAGCGATGAGAAGCCGGTATTTAATAAAATTGTAGGGCTTAAAGATTCGTGGGCTAAAAAGAGTAAGCCAAAACCAAAACAAGAACCTAAAAAGCAGAAGCCAAAGCAAAGTGGCGGTGAAATGGCAGAGTTAAACGAGCAGGAACAGGCACTTTTTGATAAGTTTGTTAAAGAGTATGGCTTAAATAAACAGGTAGCTAGTATTTTTGCAAGAGATGAAGTGTTGGCTAAATTTTTTAAAGATGCTACAAAAGAGTATGATAGTGCTGTAACAGTTGCAAACATTGTAGCAAACGATGTGGCAAAAGAGTTAAAGAGTAAAAGTTTAGAAGAGTTAATATTTAACCCAAAAGATGTAGCAAGTTTAGCTAAAATTGTAGATGAAGAGATAATCTCTAGCAAAATTGCAAAAGAGGTATTTGAAGCGATGGCAAAAAGTGGCGAGAACCCAGAGCAAATTGTTGAGAGTAGGGGGCTTAAACAAATTAGCAACCCAGATGAGATACAGCCAATTATAGATGAGGTAATAACAAAAAATCCAGAAAATGTAGCTAAGTTTAAGAGTGGTAACCAAAAACTATTTGGCTTCTTTGTAGGGCAAGTATTAAAAGCAACAGGTGGCAAGGCTAACCCTAAAGTTGTAAATGAATTGGTTACAAAGAGTTTAAGTTAGCAACTCTTTTTGCTTAGTTTTTATAGCAATTTCGATATAATCAACCCAATTTTTATAGAGGATATTTTATGGCAGGTTTAACTATTACAGAGAAGATATTTAGCGACCACGCTGGCAAAGAGGTAAGAGCTGGCGAGATTGTTCGTGTAGATATTGATATGACTATTGGTAACGATATTACAACTCCAATTTCTATTAAAGCTTTTAAAGATAGTGGGGCTAAAAAGCTAGCTAACCCCGATGGTTTTGCTATTGTTATGGACCACTACATTCCGGCAAAAGATATTGCAAGTGCAAACCAAGCAAAAATTAGCCGTGACTTTGCATACGAGCACGACTTAAAGTACTTTTTTGACGAAAAAGATATGGGTATCGAGCATGCACTTTTGCCAGAGAAGGGGCTTGTAATTCCTGGCGATGTAATTATTGGTGCAGATAGCCACACTTGTACGCACGGTGCTTTGGGGGCATTTAGTACAGGTATGGGTAGTACAGATATTTCGTTTGCAATTATCACAGGTGGTAACTGGTTTAAAGTGCCAGAGAGTATTAAAGTTGTGCTAAATGGCAAGCCAGGAAAGCATGTTTATGGAAAAGATATTATCTTAGAAGTTATTAGAATTTTGGGTGTTGATGGTGCACTTTATAAAGCTTTAGAGTTTACTGGCGAAGGTATTGCACACTTAGGTATGGCAGATAGATTTAGTATCTGTAATATGGCAATCGAAGCTGGTGCAAAGAGTGGAATTATTGCAGTTGATGATGTAACAAAAGAGTATTTAAGCGAAGTTGAGCAAAGAAATGGTGGCTTAAGAAGCGAGCCTAAATACTTCTACTCAGACGAAGATGCTAACTATTGCCAAACTATCGAAATAGATTTAGATAAATTAAGCCCAGTTATTGCATATCCATTCTTACCAGAAAATGGAAAAAGTATCGAAACGGCGGTAGAAGATGATATTAAAATCGACCAAGTTATGATTGGTAGCTGTACAAATGGTAGATTAGAAGATTTAGAAATAGCAGCAAAAATCGTAAAAGGCAAGCAAGTTGCAAGACACACTAGAATGATTGTAACACCAGCAACGCAAAGAATCTTCTTAGAGGCTCAAGATAAAGGCTATATAAGAGATTTGGTAGAGGCAGGTGCTGTTGTATCTAACCCAACTTGTGGTGCTTGTTTAGGTGGATATATGGGAATATTAGGCGATGGCGAAAAGTGTGTATCTACTACAAACAGAAACTTCGTAGGAAGAATGGGTGCAAGAACCAGCGAAATATACTTAGCAAACTCAGCAGTTGCAGCAGCTAGTGCATTGGCCGGTAAAATTGTTGACCCGAGAGATTTGTAAATTGTAATTTACAAATCCCAATAAAAATGTAAATGGCTATTGACAAATATAGTTAAATTTGTTAATATATATTTACATTTCTAAACTAGGATGTAAATATGAATTTACAAAAACTTTTCGAAGAGTATCTGAATAGATTAGAAAAAGTTAAATTAACTCCAAAAAGATACCTCTATTCAAAAATAGATTTTTCGCAAAAACTTATCTCGATATTGGGTCAAAGAGGTGTTGGGAAAACTACTCTTTTACTGCAATACTTAAAAGAGAACTTTAATAACTCTAAAGAGGCACTATATTTGAGTTTAGATGCTCCATCTTTAGCTTCTATTTCACTTTTTGAACTTGCAAAAGAGTTTGAGCAGTACGGAGGAAAAATTTTAGCTTTAGATGAAGTTCATAAATATGAAAATTGGGCAGGACATATTAAGCAAATTTATGACCAATTAGATATAAAAGTAATATTTTCTGGCTCTTCAATTTTGCAAATTCAGAAACAAAATGCTGACCTCTCAAGAAGATGTATAATTTACCATTTAGAAAATCTTTCGTTCCGTGAGTATTTAAAATTTAAAGGTATAAATTTTGCTTCATTTACGCTTGAAGATATTTTAAAAAACCATATAGAGATTGCTAGGGAGATTAATTCTAAAATAAAGCCATTGCCTGACTTTAAAGAGTATTTAGAATTTGGAGCTTACCCTTTTTTTCTACAAGGTATTGATAGTTACCAACAAAAGATAGTTCAAATACTCAATACAATATTAGAGAGTGATTTGGCATATATTGAAAATGTTAACATTAAAGAGATTAAAAAGTTAAAGAAGTTACTCTATCTACTTGCAACAAGTGTTCCGTTTATACCAAATATCACGGATATATCGCAAGCTACATCTATCTCTCGCCCTAAAGTTTATGACTATTTAGAACTTTTAGAGAGAGCAAAAATAGTAAACAGTATCCGAAGCAAACAAAAAGGCTATAATATATTGGCTAAACCAGAAAAAATATTTATACAAAACACAAATTTAGCATATGCAATTACAAAAGAGGTGGATATTGGGAACTTAAGAGAGAGTTTTTTTGTTAATCAGATAAAAAACAGTTTTGAAATTGAAAAATTCTTATTGGATGAAAATATATACGCCTCTAAAAATGGAGATTTTTTAGTAAACGATAAGTACATATTTGAAATAGGTGGTAAAAATAAAGGTTTTAAACAAATCAAAGATGTAGATAATAGCTTTGTAGTAGCTGATGAGATAGAGATAGGTTTTGGAAATAAGATACCTCTTTGGCTTTTTGGCTTTTTGTATTAGCTTCAAGTTGTAACACTTACTCCCTGTGTAAGTGTTACAAATAGTGCTTTTTAGCTCTTCTCAACAGATTTTAACCACTTTTTAGATATAATCATTTCCACTTGGGAATAGTGGTTACATACTTTTTTATACGATAAAATCTTATTATTTTATTATCACGAATATCACTTCGTAACCTATAACTACACCCTAAACTTCCAATTTAAGGATGCTTATGCAAGATTTATATACAGCTTACAAAGACAACTGTGGCTTTGGACTTATTGCCTCTATCGATAACAGAGCGACTCATCAAAATGTAGAAGATGCACTTACTGCACTATCAAGAATGATGCACCGTGGTGCTATTGCAGCTGACGGTAAGAGTGGTGATGGTAGTGGATTATTATTCTCTATGCCAGATGCTTTTTTTAGAAAAACTGCAAAAGAGTGCGGTTATGATTTGCCAGAGAAATTTGGTGTTGGCGTTATATTTACAAAAGATGATGCACGCAAAGCAGTAGTAGAAGAGTATTGCGAAAACAACGATTTAAAAGTACTATTTTGGAGAGAAGTACCAGTAAATACAGAGGTTTTAGGAGAGCAAGCTCTTGCATCTTTACCAACAATTTATCACGCATTTATTGTACCTAACTCTATTATTGCAATTCGCCGTTTCGAAGAGCTTCTGTACCTTACAAGAAAAGAGATAGAAAACGCTATTGATGATAAAGATTTCTATATTCCAACATTTTCGAGCAAAAAGATAGCCTATAAAGGCTTATTGATGCCAAACTATATGAAAGATTTTTATGCTGATTTAGCAGATAAAGATTTTAAAATCTCATTTGCACTATTCCACCAGAGATTCTCTACAAACACACTACCAGAGTGGCGTTTGGCACAACCATTTAGATTTATTGCACACAATGGAGAGATAAACTCAGTAGAAGCAAACAGAATAAACTCGCTTATTAAAATAGAGTCTATAAAATCAGAAGTATTTACCGAAGAGGAGTTAGAAAGACTTTTACCAATCGTTAGATTTGACGAGAGTGATAGTAGTTCACTAGATAGAATGATAGAGTTTTTAATTATGAACGGTATGGATTTCTTTAAAGTGGTTCGCTCACTTATTCCAATGCCTTGGCAAAACTCTCCATCTTTAGATAGTGAACTAAAGGCGTTTTATGAGTACTTCTCTACGCGTTTCGAAGCTTGGGATGGACCAGCTGCAGTAAGCGTAACAGATGGTAGATACATTGGTGTTGTATTAGATAGAAATGGTTTAAGACCTGCTAAATATATCCGCACAAAAGATAATCGCCTGCTAATTGCTAGTGAGTATGGCGTATTAGACTTAGACGAAGATGAGATTGTTGAGAGAGGCAAACTACAATCTGGCGAAATGATAGGAATAGATACAAAATTCGCAACTGTTTTAAAGAGCCACGATATAGATGAGTACTTAAAATCTAGCAACAATTATACAAAATGGCTAAACGAAAATATGGTTTATCTTCAAGAGTATATCAACGACCCATATACTATAGATGATAAGATAAATATCGATAACTTCGCACATAAGCAGAGATATGCAGGTGTTACAAAAGAGGTTATAAACCTGTTTATTAAGCCACTTGCTCTTGATGGCAAAGAGCCTACTGGAAGTATGGGAGATGACACACCTCTAGCGTGTTTTAGCCACTATCCATTTAGAAGTTTTAACGACTTTTTCCGTCAAAAGTTTGCACAAGTTACAAACCCACCAATAGATTCTCTTCGTGAAAAGATTGTAATGAGTTTGAATACTGGTTTTGGAGAGTTGCATAACATTTTAGATGAAAGCCCAAAACATGCAAAAAGAATTAAAGCTAGCTCTCCTATTTTAACACAAGCTAAGTTAGAAGTGTTAAGAAGCTTTGGAGATGAAAAATCACCAAGATACCAGTGCGATTACAAAAATAGAAAATACTGCACAACATTTAAAAGTAACTTAAAAGAGTCACTAGAAAGCTTTATAGATGGCATTATAAAAGATGTTAAAGAGGATGGAATTAGAATAGTTTTCTTAGACGATAGTGGTGTTGATGAAGAGTATAAAACATTCCCTATGGCAATGCTTATAGGTAGATTGCATGCAAGATTATTAGATGAAAAGGTACGCCACTTAGTAAGTATTGTTGCAATGAGTAGCGAAGTTATTACCGCACACGATGCTGCTGTATTTATTGCTTATGGGGCAAGTGCAATCTACCCATATATGCTATTTAAAACTGTATGCAAATTAGCATCAGAGGAAGAGTTCGATAAAGACGAAGCTCTATTTAATGTACACAGTGCTTTAAATAAAGGTATTTTAAAAATTATGTCTAAAATGGGAATTTCTACAGTAGCAAGCTATAGAAACTCTGGATTATTCGATGTAATTGGGCTTAAAAAAGAGCTTGTGCAGGAGTGCTTTATCGGCTCTAAAGTAGCACTAAGCGGGCTTGATTATAGCGATATAGAAGAGAAAATAGAGAAGCGTCATCAAGAGGCATTTAAAGATGAGAAGCTAATAAATGGTGGTGTATTTAAGTATAGAAGAAATGAAGAGTTACACGAAGTAACACCAGCACTTACAAAAGCTCTTATGCGTGCAATCGAAGCAGATGACAATAGTGAATATAAGAAATTTAAAGAGCTAGTAGAAGGCAGAGAGCCAACTTATATTAGAGATTTCTTAGATATTAAATCCGATAAAGGCACTATCGACATTAACGAAGTAGAACCGGCAAGCGAAATTGTAAAACGCTTTATTGGTGCGGCTATGAGTATCGGTGCTCTCTCTCCTGAAGCTCACGAAGATTTGGCAGAAGCACTTAACAGCCTTGGTGCAAAGTCTAACTCTGGTGAGGGTGGAGAAGACAAAAAGAGAAACGGTACAATTAAACGAAGTAAAATTCGCCAAATTGCATCGGGTCGTTTTGGTGTAACACCAGAGTATTTGGTAAATGCCGAAGAGATTCAGATAAAAGTAGCACAGGGTGCAAAACCGGGCGAAGGTGGGCAACTGCCAGGCTTTAAGGTTACAACATATATTGCTAAACTTAGACACACAACACCGGGTAAAACACTAATTTCGCCACCACCACACCACGATATTTACTCTATCGAAGATTTAGCTCAGCTAATTTTTGACCTGAAGCAGATAAACCCAAGAGCTAGAATTGGCGTTAAACTGGTATCTACAATCGGTGTGGGTACAATCGCTGCTGGTGTTGCAAAAGCGTATGCCGACCATATTGTAATATCTGGTAGCGAAGGTGGAACAGGTGCGGCACCAATTACATCTATCCGTCATGCTGGTAACCCTTGGGAGATTGGACTTATAGAGGCACAAAATGCACTAAAAGCTAACCACTTAAGAGAGTATGTAAGCCTAGAGACAGATGGTGCAATTAAAGCAGGACGCGACATTATAGTAGCAGCACTTCTTGGAGCCGAGCAGTATGCATTTGGTACAAGTTTAATGATGGCTGTTAGATGTATCTTCTGTAGAAGTTGCCAAACAAACAAATGCCCAGTTGGCATTACAACACAATCAGACGAGTACAGAGCTAAGTATAAAGGTGTGGTAGAAAAGGTTAAAAACTACCTAATGTTAGTGGCTGAAGATGTACGTGAATACTTGGCATCTATGGGTTATAAGAGTATCGACGAAATTGTTGGAAGAAACGACTTGCTAAAAGTAAAAGAGGATTTAGAACTTGCTAAAAAGTTCGATTTCTCTGCACTTTTCGATAGCGTAGATGGCATAAACCGAAGAATGAAAGATAAAAATGAGCCATTCGACGACAACGCATACGAAATAGAGTTGCTAGAGAAGGTAAGCGAAACAATTAAAAACCCAAGCCATAAGTCAGTAATTAACACAACAATTTGCAACTTAAACAGAAGTTTTGGTGCAAGAACAAGTGGAGAAATCGCAAGATATTACGGCGATGAGGGATTAGAAGATAACAGCATAGTATTTAACTTAAAAGGAACAGCAGGGCAGAGCTTTGGAGTATTTTTGAGCAAAGGTATTACACTTAATTTAGATGGTGTAGCAAACGATTATGTTGGTAAAGGTATGGCTGGCGGAAAGATTATAGTAAAACCAGCTAAAGGTACAGGAGCAGGTAACACTTGTCTTTACGGTGCAACAGCAGGTAAGCTATTTGTAGCTGGCGAAGTAGGCGAAAGATTTGCCGTAAGAAATTCTGGTGCAGTTGCAATAGTAGAAGGTACAGGTGATCACCCATGTGAGTATATGACTGGTGGAGAGGTTATAATACTAGGAAAAACTGGTATTAACTTCGGAGCAGGTATGACAGGTGGTTTAGCATTTGTTTACGACACAGACCATAACTTTGTAGATAAAATCAACCCAGAATTAATTGAAATTAGAAGAATAGATATAGACGACAACGAAAAACCAAAACTATACTTAAAGAAGAGATTAGAAGAGTACCGAAACGCAACAGGCTCTAAAGTAGCCAACTTTATACTAGAAAACTTCAGAAGCGAAGTAAGACACTTCTGGCTAGTAACACCTAAAGATAATCGCCCACCACTAGACCCTAACGATATGGATTAATGTATTTTATCCTGCTAGTGCCCAAATTAAATTTGGGCACTAGGAAAGGAAGGGTATTAAAAATATTCATCTTAACGAAACAGTAAGTGCATAAGCTTTTTTTATCTAGAAGAGTAGTTTATAAGTCACACAATACAGTTAGCCAATGCCCTGATATGTGTATTAACAATATAATATTGCTTACCACTTATTACTGCAAATAATAAATATTATAAAACAATTAATAGATTAAATATTTTATTTTTTAGACCTTAGTTTATACAAATGTATTATAAAAAATCTATCATTACTATTATCAAGATATAGAGGCAGTTTTAACTAAGAAATACCGATAGAAGAGGTGTTAAAAATTTACTTTATAAAATTAAAAAGTAAATTTTCAACTCCTGATTCTATAAAAACAAGGATATGTTTATGCTCATAAAGAAAAAAGAGAATAACTTATATTTTTATTTAGGTGTAATCGGATTTTTAGCTGGATTTTTGTTGCTTTTTTATCTTATGAGTGTAAAAGGTTCATCGGGGGATTTTTTAACTGTTTTTGGGAAACTGTTTTCTATTGGGTTAATAATTTTTGGAATTGTATATTTTAAAAGATATGAAAAATTTAAACAATTTAAAGATGTAAATATTGATATAAAGAGAAATGAATTTATAGTTGA
>Ga0256829_1001180_pt1 | contig 22397 bp, 26 predicted proteins | sample 131447metaG_FD_185979 | JGI IMG/M metagenome (GOLD analysis project Ga0256829, IMG submission 185979) | Hydrothermal vent microbial communities from Lau Basin, Pacific Ocean - 131-447 | ecosystem: Environmental > Aquatic > Marine > Hydrothermal vents | place: Pacific Ocean: Lau Basin | collected...
GACATGGATGCAAGCGCACCACATCGAACAGCGGCCGTTTTAAATAATTGGAAGGAGGGTATTAGCTCTAAACGGGTGATTTCCGCCTAAATGAAAAGATGAGTTTCTGAGGAGGCTCTATTTAGATGTTTTTTTATAGTGGTTAGTTTCGTGTTTAACTTGCCTTTCTTTCTTGGCAATTTTCCTTTTTAATTTTGATGGATCTAAGCCATTACTTTCAAGTTCTGCCAAGGTCTGCTTCATTTTATCTAGCTTCTTTGTTGATTTTAAATTTTTCTCTTCTGCGGATAAATGCTTTTTCACATGCTGTGAATGATTTGATTTTTTTGGATTTGCAATGGATTTATTGCTTAAGTACATAACTTCACTTACACCTGAACTGCTATGAATAATCGTAATATCGATCACTTTTCGCTGTTGTAAAAGAAACGCCCTATTAAATTGTCGGAGTAATTGATTTAATGCCTTGGTGGTTGGTGTCATCTTGATATTAGATTCAAGAGGTGTCTGTAATAATTCTGTAGGGCAGTGGTAGCTAATGCCTGTTTCTTTCTGTAATGCATCCAGTACATCTTTCAATGAGGAGTCTTGACCAGATTGAATAGATATTTTTGATGTGTCTTGATTAACTGAGATGAGAATATCGGCATATAAAATATTACTATAAAACATGATGAGTAATGCAACGATGATTTGTAGTGTGTGGGTGAAGTGTGACAATGAATGGATATTTAAGGGCTTAAAATGTGCTTTTATTCCAGCCGAACATAGCTCTTTCAGGTGCTGAGAACTCGATGTAAATGCGAGAAGTATTGATGTTTAGTGTGGTTTCTAAAAAAGAGCATAATTTTTCAGATAAGTCGTTTGTTTGGGAGTCGTTCAAACCCAAACTTTTAAGCTCTAAAAAGGCGGTTGGCTCTTGCGTACCAGCAAATGACATGGGTTTGCACTCAGAGAATAAAATCATCACATAGGACTCTGGTTTTCCCAGTGCCGCAGCAACGCTAGTGGATGCTTGAGCCAAGAATTCAGACTGATTGTCAATGCTAATATTGGTATGAATATGCAATACAGGCATGGCTTACTTTTCTTTGTTTGCTTGCTCTTCTTGCTCCAAGCGCTGGCGTTCAAGATTCTTTTTTGCTTGCTCTTCGCGTATGGCATTCTTTTTGATACGCATATCTTTGGTGGCATAGAAGCCTGCCCAATATAAAAAAGCTGCCAATGGTAATATCAGTAAAATAAGCATCCAACTCATGATTGAACCTCCGCAGTTTGTGTGGCTGCTGTTTGCATATTTAGCAAAGCGGCAGCTTTTTTATCTTTTCGAGCCTGCATTTTTCGATTGATGATATTCACACCTGCCAAAATAAAGCCCAAAGCGATAAATGCACCTGGTGGAAGAATAAACATCAATACATCTGGGTAGCTCGGACCAAAGACATCAAAGCCAAAGACTTCACCTTGCCCTAGCAACTCACGAATGCCGCCGAGCAGTACCAAAGCAAATGTAAAGCCTGAACCCATCGCAAGCGCATCTACAAGTGAGTTGATCGGCGTATTCTTGCTAGCAAAGGCCTCTGCACGACCTAAAATAGCGCAGTTCACGACAATCAATGGAATAAATAATCCCAAAACCAAATACATGTCATGCATCCAAGCATTCATTGCCATCTCAATAATAGAAACAAATGCGGCGATAATGGTGATGTAAGCGGGAATACGCACATTGGCAGGGATTGCACCGCGAATCAGAGATACAGTCAGGTTGGAGCAGATCAATGCAAGCAGTGTGGCTGCACCCATCCAGAAACCATTCTCTGCAGATGTGGTAACACCCAAGAGTGGGCACATACCAAGTAATTGTGCGAAGATGGCATTGTTATGCCAGAAACCATTGGCAAAGATTTCAGCTTTTTGGTTGATTGGCTCTTCATTAGGGTTATGGCATTGCATGTTGAGCCTCCTTTTGCTGGTGATCTTTTTCTAAAAGTTTACTTTTTATTTCAGCAAACATTTCAAGCCCCTTTTTAACGGCTTTAACAACGGCGCGTGGGGTAATCGTAGCACCTGTAAATTGATCGAAATCACCACCATCTTTTTTCACAGCCCAATGGGTATTGCCCAAAGATTTATCGCCGAATGAATCCAACCAGGGTTGATTTTTGGTGATGCCATCACCTAAGCCAGGTGTTTCCTTATGTCCTGTCACACGAATAGCATTGATACTGCCATCGGGGTGCACTGCCATAAGAATATGGATGCTACCATTATAACCATCAGGTGCCGTTACCTGCCATGCAATGGCATTGATGGTGTTGTTTTTATTGCGTGAAAAGTAGAAGCTGGTTGGTTTTTTATCGCCATTCAGCATGATCTCACGCGTATCACCAATCGGATCATTTTGATGCTCTGGCAAGACTTGCATCAAGGCACTCATCAAAGCCTGACGCTCTGCCTCTGCAATAGGTGCGCGAGTGAATATATTGGTTGTAGCAAGCAGTAGTGTGCAGACAACGCCCACCACAAACAGTGCAATAACCATTCGCCATTGTTCGCGGTCTATTTTCATGACTGAGAACCTCGCTTGCCATATACCGTTGGACGGCAGTAATGATCAATGAGTGGTACAGCACAGTTCATCAATACGACGGCGAACATCGCACCTTCGGGATAACCGCCCCATGTACGAATACACCATGTGATGATGCCACAGCCAATACCAAAGACAATTTGACCCACTGGTGTGACAGGTGAAGAGACAGGATCGGTTGCCATGAAAAAGGCGCATAAGATGAGTCCGCCAGCCAACATATGAAACAATGGTGGGGTGTAATGATTCGGATCAATCATGCTGGCAATGGCAGCAAGAACCGCGACAGTCGCGATAAAGCTAAAGGGGATATGCCATGTAATGGTATGGCGCGCGAGCAGATAAATACCGCCAATTAACAAGGCTAGCGCACTGGTTTCACCCAAACTGCCTGTTTCGCGACCAATAAAGGCATCCAAATAGGAATAATCATAAGCACGCAGGGCTTCGCTTACACCAATACCTTGTGACCATTCAGTTTTAACATGACCAAGCGGGCTTGCCATGGTGATGGCATCCAGCGCATGCGGGAGAGAGCTTGCACCGAATATAAATAACTGCCAAGCACTAGAAAAATCATATAAATCAATAGCAGAAGCACCCAAATGCATAGGAATCAGCCATGTGGTCATTTGCAAAGGAAAGGAAACCAATAAAATAATACGCGCTGAAAGGGCAGGGTTGAATGGGTTATAACCCAAACCGCCATAGACTTGCTTGCCCAAACCAATCGCAAAAACACTACCCAACAATGCCATCCACCAAGGAATCGAAGCAGGTAGTGTGAGTGCCAATAATAAGCCTGTTAAAGCCGCAGAGCCATCCATCACAGGTGCGGTCGAGCGACCCATCCATTTGAGCGCGACAAATTCAGTCAACATGCAGCCGAGCATGCAAAGAAGAATTAAAAATACAGCCAACCAACCAAATAAATAGACACTGATAATACCCGCAGGCATTAATGCAAGAATCACAACAAGCATGGTCGCGCGGATGGAATCACCGCTGTGAATGTGGGGGGAACTAAGATGAATCAACATGATTTATTTCTTACCCTCTGTTTTGGGTGTTGCAGTGGGTTTTGCATTATTTTCTGGGTTTAAGACAGATTCGGAGCGTAAAGTATCGCGTACCTTGCGACGTTTGGCTGCCTTTTCATCTTTTTCACGCTGCAAACGTGCCTCACGACCCTCTGAACGCAGACGAGATACTTCTGCAAAACTTTGTTCACGGCGTACTTGTGCGGCTTGACCTTTGCCATAACGGAAATAATGCACCAATGGAATATGTGATGGGCAAACATAACTGCACGCACCGCATTCGATACAATCGAACAAATCATAATCGGCAGCCTTCTCCAGCTGATCGTTGCGACAATGATCGGCAAGCAGGTTTGGTACCAAGCTGATGGGACACACTTCGCTGCAATGTCCGCAACGAATACAAGGATCTTCCACTTGATGGGCAGGTTTCATTTGCTCATTACTGATTGCTAGCAACCCTGTTGTTGATTTAACCACAGGAATATCTGGGTGTTTCATACGCTCACCCATCATCGGTCCACCATGTAGAATTTGAATACCATCAAAGTTCTCTAATCCACGTTGCGCATAAATAAAACGCATGGGTGTACCCAAGCGTACACGCATATTGGCAGGTTTGGGTACGGCATCACCGCTTACAGTAACGATACGATCGGTGATAGTGTGACCAAGCATAACAGCATCATCAATGGCTTTGGTTGTGCCAACATTTTGGCAAAGAACACCCACATGCATGGGAAGCTTACCAGCTGGAACCTGTTTGCCAGTCAGTGACTCAATCAATTGTTTTTCACTTCCTTGCGGGTAACGGGTGGGTAATGCTACGACTGAAATAGTATTGCCACCGACGAATGCAACAGCCTTTTGCATAGCATTGATGGCATCGGATTTATTATCTTCAATGGCAATGATGGCTTTCTTTGCACCAACCATATGCATAACAATCTGCAAACCATGCAGTATTTCAGCACTTTCTTCGACCATCAAACGGTGGTCGTTGGTCAAAAATGGTTCGCATTCAACGCCATTTAAAATCACTGTTTTAATTGGGTTGCGTTTGTCTTTAAGAAGTTTGATGAAGGTTGGAAAAGCAGCGCCGCCCAAGCCTGCAATACCGCAAACACGCACACGTTCGCGTAACTCCGCAGGATCAGCATTTTGCCAATCTGTGATTGGTACAAGTGAGGTGTCGCGCTTATCTTTGCCATCAGGCTCGATGAAAATAGAAGCCAAACCCATACCCGATGGGTGAGGAATGGCATGTTCTTCAATTTTAATCACTTTACCCGATGTTGGGGCATGGATAGGTACAGAAAGGTAACCCTCTGATTTGGCAATTTTCTGACCGCGTAATACCAAATCACCGACTTCAACCAGTGGTGTACATGCTTGCCCAATATGCTGTTTGATAGGCACAATAAAGAGGGGTGGTAATGGGCAGTCTTCAATCGCATTGTTTTCAGTCCACTTACACATCTCTGGCGTGATACCACCTGCAAAAGGTGCGCTGGCAAAGCCCAATGAATTTAAAAGTGATTTAATCATGGTGACTCTCGCGGCGTTCGGTGCCCAATTGGGCGCGTTTGGTATCAGGCAGTGGCCAAGACCAATGTTCTAACAATTCGGGTTTTTGAATCATATCAATGCAATCCACAGGGCAAGGCTCTAGGCATAAAACACAGCCTGTACAATGATCTGCGATAACTGTGTGGTATTGTTTGGGTGCGCCAATAATCGCATCCACTGGGCAAGCCTTGATGCATAATGTGCAACCAATACATTCATCTTCACGTACAAACGCCACAACTGGAATGCTTTCTTCTTCATCCAACGCTTTGGGCTCAACACCCATTAAATCGGCAATAGAAAGCATGGTGCGCTCGCCACCAGGTACACAGTGGTTTACATCGGCTTCACCACCAGCCACAGCATTGGCATAAGGACGGCAGCCAGGAAAGCCGCATTGCCCGCATTGGGTTTGCGGCAATAAAGCATCAATTTTATCGGATAATGGATCGCCCTCGATATAAAATACCTTGGAGGCAATAGCTAGAATGATTCCAGCAATCAGTGCAAATGCACCCAGTGAGAGGGTGGCGTAAAGAAGTTGTTCCATAGTAACGACTCAGGTCATCCCCTGATTTGTCCGATTTCTGCGTTAAAAGTGCTCATGTGCAGGAGCACACTACGCATTTTCGCCTTGAACTTGAACAAATCAAGAGCTACCTGAGCAGTTACGGGCATTTGAGGGCAGGGGGCTGAGTAGTTATGTTTCATCATTAAACTTTAACGAGACCAGAAAAGCCTAAAAATGCCAAAGACATCATACCTGCTGTAATCAATGAAACAGCCGAGCCTTTAAATGCATCAGGAATCGGTGCGCCTTCCATGCGCTCGCGTAAACCAGAAAATAAAATCAATACCAATGCAAAACCAACGGCAGCCCCAAAACCATACAATGCCGAAGTCATAAAGGTATTTTCTTGTTGTACATTCAATAGTGCTACACCCAATACCGCACAGTTGGTGGTGATCAATGGCAAATAAATGCCTAACCCTTGATAGAGAACGGGGCTAACTTTATGAATCATCATTTCAATAAACTGTACCAATGTGGCGATAATGAGGATGAAGAAAATAGTCTGTAGATACAATAAATCCAATGGAATAAGGATATATTCTTGCACCAACCATGAGGCAGTGGATGCCAAAGTCATGACAAACATCACTGCAAACGACATGCCGATGGCTGTTTCAGTCTTGCCAGAAACCCCTAAAAATGGGCAAATGCCTAGGAATTTGGTCAACACATAGTTGTTCACCAATACCGCAGATAATAAAATTACGCCAAATTCACCGATTGCACTCATGGTCGGCAGTATAGGGCTACTGCTTGTTTAGGTATAGCACTACAATGGCATACTTTTAAGTGTGGGTTAGATGTTGTTGGGTGATGATTGTTTTTTAAGCTGGCTACTGCAATGCAATGCGGCAATTTTATAGCACTCTGCCAGTGTGGGATAATTGAAAACATGGCGGATTAAATCATCAACCGTACCGTTTAAATTCATCACCATTTGTCCGATATGAACCAACTCACTGGCGGATTCTCCAACAATATGTACACCCAAAAGTTGACGTGTCTTGGAGCTGACCAATAATTTTAACATACCATTGGAATCACCAATAATCTGACCACGTGCTGTTTCACGATAAAAACCAATACCAGCGACATAATTGACATGTTTCTCATCCAACTGCGTGCTGGTATCACCGACCCATGCGACTTCTGGAATGGTGTAAATTGCCATAGGGAGGTGGCTGGATGTGATAGCCTCATCGGAGTCACAAGCATGTAGTGCAGCAATGCGACCTTGCTCCATGCCTGTAGCAGCCAAGGCTGGCGCACCAATCAAATCACCGACAGCATAAATATGAGGAATATTGGTTTGGTAGTGCTCATTGGTTTCAATCCAGCCACGTTGTTGGCATTGAATGCCCAACTCTTGCAAACCCAAACCATCGGTATTGGGAATTCGGCCTAATGCATAGAGTAGGCAATCACTTTCAATGGTATTGTCTTTGCATTGCAGGATGACTTTATCACCTTGGCGGGTAATGGCATGAATACTTTCATTCATGCAAAACTCAATGCCCATATGGCGCATGCTGGTTTCTAAATTGCCCGACACATCGGCGCATAAAAAAGCCAAAATCTTGGAGTGTGAATCGACAATCGTGACTTCCACGCCCAATGAGGCATAAATTGTGGCAAACTCACAGGCAATCACGCCGCCACCAACAACCGTTAGGGTTTGCGGTAGCTCTTGCATGTGTAAGATGGATGTTGAATCAAGTACACGTTGTTTATCAAACGGTACATCGGCAGGGCGACGTGGTCGAGAGCCTGTAGCTAGAATAAATTTATCAGCTTGAATACATTGCTCTTCACCATGCGGTGTTTTGATGCGTAGTGTATGAGCATCGAAAAAACCTGCTTCACCAGGAATCAGAGCAACACCGTTGCGCATTAATTGACTGAGAAAAACAGATTCTTGTTTATCAATCACAATGTCTTTTTGACATACGGATTCGGATAAAAAATTATGTTGGCGTACAATATTGGGGTGTACATTGCGCATGCCATGACTAGCCCCCATGGTGGTGCTGTAAGCAATTTCACGCAGTGCTTTGCTAGGGATGGTGCCTGTTTGAAGGCCTGCACCACCAATGCGAGGTTTGCGCTCAATTAAACCAACACGTTTACCACGTTTGGCAGCTTGAATGGCGGCGCGATGCCCTGCAGGTCCTGAGCCAATGACTAAAATATCGTAATGAGACATGAATCCTCTCTAAGATTGTAATGTGGCAAGTATACCTTGAATAAGGTCTGTTGGCGTGGGTGGGCAGCCATGCACAATACTATCAACAGGAATAATATCAGAGACATTACCTGCAATGGCATAATTATCTTTGCCGAACACACCACAATTGGCGGCACAATCTCCCATCCCAAGCACCAATTTAGGCGCAGGCATGGCATCATAGGTCATTTCAAGAGCTGTTTTCATATTGATGCTCACAGGTCCCGTGACCAACAGCATATCGGCAAAACGGGGGCTAGCGGTGAAATGCACGCCAAAGCGTTCAATATCATAATAGGCATTGTTGGCGGCATGAATTTCAAGTTCGCAGCCATTGCAAGAGCCTGCATCGACAAGGCGAATGGCAAGAGAGCCTTGAAACTGTTGTTTTATTGCTGCGTTCAATTGTGAGCCTAATAACTCGAATTGATTACTTGCTGCAAGTGGTTCAGTGATGGTACCTACTTTAAATATTTGATGTAAAATTCTTAACATATTATGCCCTCACATCAAAGGTCATTGCCCGAATATGAGCAATTAAAGGATTTATTGACCAATGGAAAATCGGGTACAGGCACAGTACGCACAGCCAACTCCAGTCCCAACCAATTGATTGCCGAAGGATCTCGCACAAAATAACGATCAATTTTTTCATTTGCGCCAAAACGTGCCCATACAGCAATTTCACCACGCCAAGATTCAATGGAAGCAAAGCCTGAAATACCAGCTTCGGGTGCAATCCATGGTGTTTGAATATCTCCTTTGGGCAGATTTTCTAGCCATGCAATAATCATACGTGATGCATGGGCAATTTCTTCAAAGCGCACCCAAACACGGGTGGAAACACCACCAAGTTTACCTTCTGGAATGGCGATATCGAGTTCATCATAAGGCGCATAAGCTTCTTCAATACGTTCATCAGGGTAATGACCTGAGGCTCGTCCTGCAAAGCCGAGTAAACCAATATCTTTGGCATCGTCAATGCTCACAATACCCGCACCAATCACACGTTGCTGAATGGATGGCGTATCCGCATAAATATCACGTAAACGCTCGACTTCATCTGCTATATCACGGGTTTGTTGAATGATTTTTTGGCACATTATAGGGCTTATATCATGTGCAACACCGCCTATAATTAAGCTATCCATGAGTAAACGGTGCCCAAAGATTCCTTTATTCAAACGTGCCATATCTTCACGCAAACGCGAGCATTGGATATGCATAAATGCGAATGCAGCATCATTACAAATCGCGCCAATATCACCAATATGATTGGCAATGCGTTCACGCTCACACAAGACACCGCGTAAATAACTAGCACGGCTTGGAATTTGAATGTTGGCTGCATATTCACAGGCTTGTGCAAATGCCCATGCATGCCCAACGGTGGAATCACCCGATACACGTGCTGCTAGCTTGAGTCCTTCGGATACTGTTCGCCCTTTCATGGCGCGTTCAATACCTTTATGAACATATCCCAAACGCTCTTCCATATTGAGAATCTTTTCACCTACCGCAATAAAACGAAAATGGCCAGGCTCAATAATGCCCGCATGCACAGGCCCGACAGGAATTTCATAGGCACATTCACTATCACAAGGCACATATTCATAATCAATCGCAGCGCGTTCAGGGTCAGACAAAAGCGGTGTTTTACTATCAAAGGTATGACGTAATCCATATGCATCTTCAGGCCAATGCTCATGTTTAAGCCATTGACGGTTATCTGGGGTATCGATGACATGAATGCCAAATAAATCTTGGATATTGCGCTCCATCCGAGATGCGGAAATATAATGATTGCTAATGGAATGAATTTCTGGGTTTTCTGCGCTTAATTCAGTGCGCAATAGGGCATGACGATGTTCGGGGTGGGCAAAAGCCATATAGGTATAAAGTGCGCGTTTGCCTTCAGCATCGACATCGTGTTTACCAGCCTCCGTTGCCCATACTGCAACCAAACGCATATCCAAGCGCTTGGCTTCTTCAGCAGCATGCGCCCAATCCAAACGGCGTATTTCTAAGCATGGCATGTGTGTAGGGTGATGATCTTCAAGATATTGTGAGTGAATAGCATGATCGCCCAAGCGTTCGGCAAACCATGTGTTGCTTAATGCCGTCATATACTACCTCCGACAATTAACGCAGCAGCTTGATGATACCACTGGGATAAAAACAGTGGAATGGAGAGCCCTAAAATTAATGCCAAACCAAAATGAATATACACAGGCATCATATTAACCTGCACATGCTTGGCATGTTCTGCGGTTTCGCCATACACCATCGGTTGCACAAAACGAAACAAACCACCCATAGCAATCAGCAAACCTAATAATAAAGGCACAGCCAACCAAGGGTAGGATTCAAGCGTGGCAGTAAAGAGTAAGAATTCACTCATGAATACGCCAAACGGTGGAAAACCCGCAATGGCTGCCGTACCAATCAATAAACCCCAACCAATACCAGGATGATGAACAATCAAACCACGAATTTCTGCCATTTTTTGTGTACCCATGACTTGTGCGGCATGACCAACGGTAAAAAAGATGCCTGATTTTACCAAGGAATGCACCGTCATGTGTAGCAATGCGGCAAAGGCGGCAAGCTGCGTACCAATACCAAATGCAAAGGTCATCAATGCCATATGTTCGATGGAGGAAAAGGAAAACATGCGTTTAATATCGCGCTGTTTGTGCAAGGACATAGCAGCAACCAGCAAAGACACCATGCCAAAGCCCATCATGATATGCCCTGCCATATGGGTGTGTGTGGAGCCATCGACCAACATTTTAAAACGCACCAAGGCATACAAAGCAAGATTGAGAAGCAAGCCCGATAATACCGCTGATACAGGTGTTGGACCTTCACCATGCGCATCGGGTAACCATGCATGCATGGGAACAAGCCCAACTTTGGTGCCGTAACCCACCATCAAAAAACAGAAGGCAATACTCATCACCGCTGGGTCAAGTTGACCAGCTTGAGCGTAGAGCAATGACCATGTGAGAGCTTCGTTGCCATGCCCCAAAATAGTTGAGGAGGTAAAAAACACCAAAATCGTGCCAAATAGTGCGAGGGCGATGCCCATACCGCATAAAATAAAATATTTCCATGCTGCGGCAATGGATGCAGGGGTGCGATAGAGAGAAACCAATAAAACTGTAGCAAGTGTTGCCAATTCCAAGGAGACCCAAAGTACACCAATATTATTGGTGGTAAAACCGAGTAACATACCAAATTGAAAGAGTTGATACATGCTGTGATACAAGCGCATCCGCCGTTCATTGACCCGTCCAATCTCAAGCTCATGCTGCATATATGGCTTGGAAAAGATGGTGGTGGTCATGCCTACAAATGCGGTTAAGGCAACCAGAAAGACATTATAGGCATCTAAATGAAACCAACCATTTAGCGCATCCAATGAATCTTTGCCTAATACTTCAAAGGAAAGGAATATACTGAATAGAAAGGTTAGGGATGAGGTAAAGATATTAAGTTTGGCGGCAAGTTTGGGCGTGCGAATAATGCCAAGAAGAAACCCACCCAATAGTGGGGTGATGAGTGTCGCAATAAAAAAGTTCATTCGTCATCATCCTTATGAATCAAGGATGCTTGCATGGCATCAATTTCCATGGAATCAAATGTGTTGCGTATTTGGAAGAAAAATAGCCCGAAAATAAGGGCAGCAATCAACACATCAAAAGCAATGCCAATTTCCACGACTAGGGGCATACCATTGGTCGCGCCGATAGCAGCAAAGAACAGAGAATTTTCCACAGCCAAGAAACCAATCACTTGGGTAATGGCTTTTTTACGTGTAATCATCATCAACATGCTCAGTAATACACAAGCGGTGGCAATCGCCATGGAATTTCGCGTCATTAATTCCGATGTCGCTTCAATGGGTTGAATGACATGAAATGAAAATAATGTGACTGCTACTGCAATGATAACGGTCATGCCACTATTCATCAGTGATTCGACTTCGCGGTGTACATGTAGTTTGCGAATGACACGCCACAACATCCAAGGGAGTAATAAACCTTTGAGTAGAAAAGTCATGATAGCGGAAATATATAATTCGGATTCACCCGTACTGTATGCCACCAAAGCGGCAGTGGCTGCCAATAGCCAGCCTTGTGCTGCAAACCAATGTAATACAGAAAGCATACGATGCTGTGCCAGAAGGGAAAAAGAGATTAGCAATGTTAAAGCTGCCATGCCATCAATGATTTGTTGAGCAAATGCGAGGCTCATACGGTGACCTCCAGCATGTAATGAATGATTAAGCCCAAAAAGGCGAGGACAAAGGCTGTTCCTAGATATTGTGGTACTTCGAACATACGTAATTTTGCTATGGATATTTCAATCATTGCTAACACAACAAATAAAACCATGAGCTTTGCTAGCCATATCGCCAAAGCCAGTCCAATGGTTAGTAAATTTACATCACCACCAATGCCCCAAGGAAAAAACAAATCAATGATTAGCGTCGCAAACAATAATAATTTCACCATGGAAGCCCATTCCATCAGTGCCAAATGTCGTCCTGAATATTCAAGTAACATGGCTTCATGAATCATGGTAAGTTCCAAATGGGTGGTGGGGTTATCAATGGGAATGCGTCCTGTTTCCACGATGGCAATCATTAACATGGCGACCAGTGCAAAGGCGATGGATGGTTGAATTAACAATGGGGTGCTGAGTGTATGGGCAATCATGGTGGTGAGGTTGGTGCTATGTGCGCCCAGTGATAACACAAATACACTCATTAACATGGCAGGCTCTGCCAAAGCAGAGAAAGTCATTTCACGGCTTGCACCCATACCACCAAAAGCAGTGCCAATGTCCATGCCTGCCAAAGATAAAAAGAAACGTGCCAAGGCTAAAAGCGCGACCAGTGCAATCACATCAGCCGTCAGCGATAAGGGAGTATCCAGTAATAATGATGGAACCACACTGGCTGCCATCACAGTGGCGGTAAACACTACGTAAGGCGTAAAACGGAAAATCCATGAAGCGTGTTCTGCCAAGACCACTTCTTTACTGAATAATTTTCGAATATCACGCCAAGGCTGCATGATACTTGCACCACATCTATTTTGTAGGCGAGCTTTGGTGGTTGCAACAAAACCCGCTGCTATGGGCGCTAAAACCACCATCAGCAAAGCTTGCAAGAGTTGGAAAAAAAAGGATGTCATGTAAAGACCGCCAAAAGAAAGAGTACCGTGGCAAAGGTATATGCTAAATAAGCGTGAATACCACGTTGATGCTCATGTCGAATCATTTTGGCAAGCCACAGGGTGAAGTGACCGATGGGTTGATACAGATGTTTAACAGCCATATCACTGACATGAACAATATATTTCACGCGTGTGGTTAATAATTTATGCTGATGGCGTTCGATATGTTCATGTTCTTCAGGTTGATATAAGCCCATAAAAATACGCCGTAAGGGTTGGGAGAAACTAGTAGCATTGTATTGCATGCGAGCATGGGTATGTGGATTGCCACAACTCCACATTTTACTGCGGCGAATAGTAGTTCCTTTGGGGTGTAACCACCAAAATACCAGTCCACCTAGTACTAACATGCCGATTAAGGATAAGGGAGCTGAATAAGAGGCATGTGCTGCATCGATGGGAGTAAGCCAAATCCAGCTTGCTGTATTTAAGGAAGAAAGAATCGACGTATGTAACAAGGCTTGGGGAACACGATCAAGAAGGGGAATAAATAAACCTGGAAGTAGTCCAAGTAATAAACAGCATAAGGCAGGAATCAGCATGCCGACTTTCATCCAGCCATCGATTTCTTTCGCATTCGCGACGGCATCACTACGTGCATGCCCTAGAAATACCACACCGAATACTTTAACAAAACACGTTGCAGCCAATGCGCCAGCCAGTGCCAACATGGCAGCGGAGAAAGGAACGATGGCGGTAAGCAGTGCGCCGCCCAATTGCGGTGCCATCAAAGCTGTTTGGAAGGTCAACCATTCAGAGACAAAGCCATTAAATGGCGGTAAAGCAGAGATGGAGATACAGGCAACTAAGAATAGTGCCGCAGTCCAGGGCATGCGATGAATCAAGCCGCCCATCATTTCCATATTACGCGTGCCTGTTTTGTGCAGCACTGCACCTGCCCCCATAAACAATAGCCCTTTGAATAAAGCATGGTTGATGGTGTGATACAAGGCTGCAATCAGACCTAATGCTGCCAACATGGGATGCCCTGTTTGTGCCAACAACATACCCAAACCCAAACCAATGAGGATTATACCAATATTTTCAATGGAGTGATAGGCAAGCAAGCGCTTTAAATCATGTTGTTGCAATGCCATCAATACACCCGAAACCGCAGAGCTAGAGCCAGCCGCTAACACCAAGGCACCCCACCACCATTGAAAGTCACCACTGCCCATCAAATCCCAAGTGATACGAATAAAACCAAAAATAGCGACTTTCAACATAATCCCACTCATCAATGCCGACACATTCGACGGTGCAACAGGATGAGCCTCGGGTAACCAACCATGCATGGGAACCACACCTGCTTTGGTGCCAAAGCCAAAACCAGCCAATAAAAATGCTACCGATGCCCATAAAGGTGATATTTCAACTTCACGCATGGCAGAGAATTCAAACGAGCCTGATGCCGCATAGAGGGTGGCAAAGCTTCCCATGATTAATAAGCCAGCCATATGAGCCATGAGTAAATAAATAAAACCTGCTTTGCGGTTTTCAGGATGACGATGCTCATGCGTGACCAAAAAGTAGGATGAGACACTCATCAATTCCCAAAATAACATAAAGGTGAATGCATCATCAGATAACACCACGCCCATCATACCCAGCACAAAAAGCGGCAAGAAAATCGCAATCGGTGTCAAATGCTTCTCATGGCTTAAATAACCTTGTGAATAAATTGCAACTGGCAATACAAGAGAGCCAATCACCAATAAAAAGAAAGAACCTAAAGCATCCAAACGCAGGTGCATGGGCAACCAAGGCAGCCCTAAAGGTAAAGCGATACTTCCACCACCTGAGAGAAGCCCTGAAAACCCAGCAATCACGGCAAACAAGCCGCTTGCCGCCAATAAAGCACACAATAAAGAGCGCTGAATTTGATGTTTAGCTTGAAAAAAAGGTGCGGCAAAGGTGGCTATTAGTACCGATAGACATGCCAATAGTGCGGCATTCAGTGCAAAGCTGGCGCTCATCGAGAGCGCACCATCAACAATTCACAAGTATCGTTCGAGCGGTTGTGCCAGTTATGTTGCTTACGAGCATCGTAATACAATGATTGCATTTCCTTTAAATGATATTCGCGCCCATCATACTCCAATACAATATCGCCACGTCGCACCCACACAAACGCATGCGGACTTTTAATGCCATACTGATTTTCTTCAAAGCTTCCGCCGGCATCAAGTCTTACCAACATGGGCTCAAAGCCTGTTGGCTGATGCATGGCGGTAAGTGGAATAAAGTGCCCGCCCTGACTTAATGGAACAGAAGGTCGCTCGTGCAAATCAAAGATTTCTATATCTTTATCTTCTTCTGCCTGAATAAAAAAGGAGGCAATGGACATGCCAAGTCCATCAGCAAGTTTTTCCAATGTAGCAACCGAAGGGGATGATTGCCCTGATTCTAATTGTGATAGTGAAGCCGCACTGATGCCAGCTTTGTCTGCAAGACTACGTTGCGAAAGGGATTGTTTTTCCCGAAATGTTTTAATGGTTGCAGCGATATTTTTCATGGAACATGGCATTATTCATAATAATAGTCATATGTAAATATTATTTAACGCTTTAAATGCTTGCAGTGTGTCTTATGCAGCTATTGATTGACAGAAGCACCTGTATTTTGATGATGGTCTTTAGATTTGGAATAAGGATGAAGCAATGGCTCATAAAAACGTGATAACAGCTCCGAGTGAAACGGCTGAAGATGGCTTGAAAGATGTGAAAAATATTATTGCAGTCGCTTCGGGTAAGGGCGGTGTAGGAAAATCGACGACGGCTGTGAATTTGGCTGTAGCTTTGGCACAATCGGGTGCAAAAGTTGGGCTTTTGGACGCGGATATTTATGGACCTTCTGTGCCGCGTATGTTGGGGCTTAGTGATAAAAAGCCAGAAGTAAATATTGATGATAAACAGTTTTATCCATTGCAAAACTTTGGTGTTAAAACCATGTCGATGGGTTTTTTGATTGGTGAAGATCAAGCCATGGTTTGGCGTGGTCCGATGGTGGCGGGTGCAGTGGCGCAGTTGTTAAGCGATGTGAAGTGGGAAGAGCTAGATTTTCTTATCGTGGATATGCCACCTGGTACAGGTGATGCACAACTTACCTTATCACAAAAGGTGAAATTGGCAGGCGCAGTGGTGGTCACAACACCGCAAGATATTGCCTTGCTTGATTGTCGAAAAGGTATCGAGATGTTCAATAAAGTACATGTTCCGACCTTGGGTATTGTGGAAAATATGAGTCAGTTTATTTGCCCGCATTGTGGTGAAGCGAGTGCGATTTTTTCAGAGGGTGGCGCGGATCGTTTGAGTGAAGAGTTTAAAACTGAAGTGATTGCCCATGTGCCACTGGATATGCAGATTCGTAAAGATGGTGATAATGGTACACCGATTGTGGCGGCGCATCCTGATTCTGAACAAGCTGCGGTTTATCGCAAATTGGCAGAAACAGTGAAGTCTAAGGTGGATACGTTAAATCGTCGCAAGATAAGTATTCCAATTATGCAGGGCTAATGTATGACGCACTTCTAGCTGTGCCGTAATGTCAGTTGCCCAAAGGAAAGGCGTAGTAAAAGTGCCTTTTTGATTGCCTGTAAGTGAAGGAAATAAGCAGGTTGCGAGCTCCCTCTTCTTTGGCTCTTTCTTGGGAATGCAAGGAAAAAGGCTTGCGAAAATTCCGTAAGCCTTTTGTTATTTTACCAGAACTGCCACCACTGGCGTGCTTGGTTGACCTTTTGGCTTAGTTTATCTGCATTTCTACTCACAGAATCAAGCCCTCTACTTACAGGGTCGGCTGGGCGACTGTTTTGTTTTGAATTCATACGTGGATCGGCATGACGAGAGCTTCTATCTTCATACTTTTTATTGGAATCTTTCTCATCATCGTCATATTTGCGGCGATCATGGTCATCATCATGTTTGTCATGTTTCTTTTCATACTTATCACGTTTGTCATGATCAGAATCAGCATAGACTGAACTTATATTGGCTGTAGACATAAATGCCACAGCGATAAACATTGCTAATAATTTACTCATTATTACCCCTTATAAACTTACTAATCTTGCCAAATGCTAAATAAAACGGTGCTAAACAGCTAGTTTTGTTGATGACTACGCCATCACATTGAAAATAACTGGTGAGGTAGTTAGGTTGCGGATTCGCTTTTAGGAGGCTGTTTATGTCTGATGTCCAACACCATCGTTTGATTATTTTGGGTTCTGGCCCTGCTGGTTATAGCGCAGCAATTTATGCGGCACGTGCGAATTTAAGCCCGGTGATTATTCAGGGTGTTCAACCTGGTGGGCAATTAACCACGACGACCGATGTGGATAACTACCCTGGTTATAAAGATGGCGTACAAGGCCCTGAAATGATGGAAGACTTTAAGGCACAGGCAGAACGCTTTGGCACAGAAATGATTTGGGATCATATCAATGAAGCAGATGTGAGCAAACGCCCTTTCACTCTAAAGGGTGATGAAGGTGAATATACCTGTGATGCGTTGATTGTCGCAACAGGTGCATCGGCACGTTATTTGGGTTTGCCAAGTGAAGAAGCATTTGCAGGTCGTGGTGTATCAGCATGCGCAACATGTGATGGTTTTTTCTATCGTAATCAGGAAGTTGCGGTGATTGGCGGTGGTGATACGGCTGTGGAAGAAGCTATTTATTTATCGAACATCTGCTCAAAAGTGACTTTGGTGCATCGCCGTGATGCATTGCGTGCCGAACCCATTATGCAGGATAAATTGCTTGCCACAGAAAACATTGAAGTAAAATGGGACAGCACCTTGGATGAAGTGTTGGGTGATGATTCGGGTGTGACAGGTATGCGCCTGAAATCAACCAAAGATGGTTCGACCGAAGATGTGGCTGTGCATGGTGTTTTTATTGCCATTGGGCATACGCCAAATACAGGCTTTTTTAAGGGTGACTTGGCGTTGGACCAAGCAGGTTATTTGCTGACTCAAGGTAAAGGTACACAAACTTCTGTTGAAGGTGTGTTTGCAGCGGGTGATGTTGCAGATCCTATATATCGTCAGGCTATTACCAGTGCAGGTGAAGGTTGTAGAGCCGCACTTGATGTTGAACGTTGGTTCTCAGCGCAGCAATAAAATCATAAATTCTATACTTTTTTAAATGAGTCCACAGAGTTCTGTGGGCTTAATGGTTATTGATAGTGGTATGTACCCCCCTCTTCCAAAAAAATGTTTGAGTATAAATAGAGCTTCCTCAGAAAGTCGTTTATTACAGGGCACCTCGAAAAACCTCGGTACTTCGCCAAACTTGTGCTTTTCACCCCTAGCTTCGTTGAATAAAATGGGTAATAGCGGTGCTATTACTCATTCTATTACGCCTTGCTATGAGCAAAAATCAACATCGCTTGGCTCGCACGAGGTTTTTCGAGGTGCCCTACATTTTTCCACCAAAAGGCGCAGAGGTGCATGTGCCGAATATCAATGTCGGATATTGGGTTTAATCTCATCCAGTGTGTTATGATACAGATGCTTATGTTGACGTAAGCATCATATTTATACCGCTATTCAGGGTAAAGAAAAGTATCTTTGCCTGTATGATTGGTATTGGGATAATCGGTGGAATAATGCAAACCGCGTGATTCATGGCGCTGCTGTGCGGAACGAATAATAAGTTCTGCAATCAACGATAAATTGCGCAGTTCAATTAAATCGCGGCTTAATGGATGTTGCCAGTAAAAATGGGCAATCTCTTCTTGTACAACTGTTAAACGACGACGGGCGCGCCGTAGGCGTTCATCAGAGCGCACAATACCCACGTAATTTGACATAATGGCGCGAATTTCATCCCAGTTCTGCTTAATCTGGATACGTTCACTTTCGGGTGTAATGCCTGATTCATCCCAGGCTGGAAGTGGGATGTTTTCGGTATTGATAGCTTGGGTGAGAATGTGCTTGCTACATGCTTTTGCCATCACCAAACATTCAAGCAACGAGTTGCTGGCAAGGCGATTGGCACCATGCAAACCTGTGCAGGCGGACTCCCCAATCACATAGAGACTTTCAATATCTGTTTGACCGCTTAAATTGCTTGCAACGCCGCCACACATATAATGCGCAGCAGGTACGATTGGGATTACTTGCTCACGCATATCAAGACCCAATGCCATTAGTCGTTGATGGATATTGGGGAAATGCTCTGAAATACGCTCATTGCCCAAGTGCCTAGCATCAAGAAACATAGAATCTTGCCCTTGCTTCTTCATTTCGTGGTCAATAGCGCGTGCGACAATATCGCGAGGAGCTAATTCGCCACGTTCATCATAATTAAATATAAAACGTTTATCATCAGCATTGATGAGATGTGCGCCTTCACCACGCAGAGCTTCGCTTAATAGCATGGTGGGTGCAGAAGCATGGTATAGGCAAGTCGGATGAAATTGCATGAATTCCATATTCATCACCTTGCAGCCAGCACGCCATGCCATGGCAATGCCATCACCTGTCGCTGCATGTGGATTGGATGTGTACATATAAACTTTACCAGCACCGCCCGTGGCAAGAATGGTTTGTTGGGCAGATATGGTGATGATGTGGTTATCATTATTGAGTAAATAAACACCCAAACAACGATTTTTACCATGATGATGCCCCAAACGATGGCTGGTAATCAAATCGACTGCCGTATGATGGCGCAAGCATTGAATATTGGGGTGATGTTGAACATGTTTGAGTAGTGTTTCGCCAATCGCACGACCTGTTGCATCTTTGCTATGGGCAATACGGCGATGGCTATGTCCACCTTCTTGGGTTAAATGCAGACCTTGCGCATCTTCATCAAAGGGCATGCCAAGCTCGCGTAATTCATCAATAATATTGCCGCCAGCTTCGGCAATTTGTCGTACAATATCTTCATGGCATAGCCCTGCACCGGCTTGCATGGTGTCGTTTATATGTTCATCAATGGAGTCGCTGATGCCTGAAACACCGGCAATACCGCCTTGTGCTTGATAGGTGTTGGATTCGCTGAAATCTCCCTTATTTACAATGCAAACAGTGCCATGTTCGGCGAGTTGATAGGCTGCGAGTAAGCCGGCTGCGCCGCTGCCGATGATAAGGTAGTCGAAGTGTTGATGATTGGTTGTCATGTATGCGTACTTTACGTTTATAAGGTAAGCTTTGTATAGTGTGGGAATGCGTCAAACAGTATTTGTAACAGAAATCCATGGTGATGAAGCCACCGTTGTGGGTGAGCGTGCCTCATCGTGTAACTCATGCGCGGGCAATGCATCGTGTAAAACATTGGGTTCTTGGAAAGAAGGTTCGGGTGAAGGGCGCGTACTGAAATTGCGGGTGAAGAATGATAGGTCGGCAGAGGTGGGTGATGAGGTGGTCATCGAAGTTGCTGATGGTTTGTTATTAAAAACTGCATTTCGCCTGTATGGCGTGCCGATGTTGGTGTTTATTGCGCTTGGATCCGTGGTTGGGCTGACGATGCAAGGGCAAGCGTATGCAGGTGTGGCATCTGCATTGGCAGGAATATTGGGTGTGGTGGCTTATTATGCTTGGATTTGGCTGCAGGGAGCTCCTGAAGGCTTTGATGCACGAATTGTTGAAGTGAGAAAATCGTAACTATTCAGCTCACCACCGATTCGCCCGATACCTGCGTTAGAAAATGCTCACTTACAGCAGTAAGTTGTGCTTTTCCGCCTCGCCTAAAAGCGCCTACTGTTGGTGGTCTCAAACAAATCAGCATCGTTTGACTTGTGCGAGGTTCTTCGAGGTGCCCTATGCTGAATAGTTACAGAAAATCAAAAAACTTGAACCCTGTGTTTTTTGAACTATTATCTATTGAGCAACCTTGATGGTAAAGGTTGAAATTGGGAGGTTCATAATGAATTTGAAAATGATATTGATGGCGATGATGACTACTTTTTTGATGTTAAGTGGTTCGGCATACGCAAGTGATAAAATTGATTTGAATAGCGCATCCGTAGCACAGTTAGAGGAGTTGCATGGTGTTGGTGCAAAAACTGCGGCGGCAATCGTGGCATACCGTGAAGCACATGGTTCTTTTAAATCAGTGGATGACTTAAAACATGTGAAAGGTATCGGTGAGAAGAAGCTTTCAAAAATTGAGGATGATATTAAAGTTTCAGATGATAAACACGGTAAGCACAAAAAAGAAAAAAAGCACGATGATTGATTGTTATGGATGATTGAGAAAGGGCGCGGCGAATGTCGCGCCTTTTTTTATTGCTGTTATATGGTTACAGTGTGCTTAATGATTGGGGTGGCAAGGTAAGATGGTTTCTATATCTGAGATTGATAATTTACAAAGTTGCTTGCAGCAAAATGATGCGCCTCATCAGGCCATTGTGTTTGGCTCATTGGCAAAGGCGTGTGAACGTTTTGATAGCGATGTTGATGTAGCAATACAGTTGGACCATGTGATGGATGCGCAAGAAAAGATGTTGTGGATTGCTCGCATTGCGGCATGTTTGGGGCGTAGTGTGGATTTGATTGATTTAAATGTGGTTGGGCAACCATTGCTTGGGCAAATTGTAAAGCATGGCAAGCGGCTTGTGGGAGATGATGCTGCTTATGCTGCGCTGTTGCGTAGGAATGCATTTGATCAGGCTGATTTTTTACCTTATCGCCAACGAATTCTTGATGAGAGGAGGAACGCATGGATAGGTTGTTGATTGAAGAAAAACTTGAATCATTGCGCCGTTGTTTATCACGTATCCAAGAAAAGTGTCCAAGTAGCGTTTCTAAACTTGAGAGTGATGTAGATGTACAAGATATTATTACGTTGAACCTTACGAGGGCTGTACAATTGAGTGTTGATATTTCGGCGCATTGGGTTGCCTCTATTGAGGCTATTCCTGTACCATCGACCATGGGTGGAATGTTTGAAGCACTGGCTCAACATCAGCTTATTGAGCATGTTGTTGCTGATCGTATGAAATTATCTGTGGGATTCCGTAATATAGCCGTACATAATTATGAATCCATTGATTGGAAAATCGTATATGCAATATGCACGCAGCATTTGGATGATTTTGTGAAATTTGCAAAATGTGTAAATCATGCTGTTTCTAATCGTTAGGTTGTGTCTATGAAAATTGCTGTAGTAGGAACTGGTTATGTGGGTTTATCCAATGCCATG
>Ga0256829_1001181_pt1 | contig 22363 bp, 24 predicted proteins | sample 131447metaG_FD_185979 | JGI IMG/M metagenome (GOLD analysis project Ga0256829, IMG submission 185979) | Hydrothermal vent microbial communities from Lau Basin, Pacific Ocean - 131-447 | ecosystem: Environmental > Aquatic > Marine > Hydrothermal vents | place: Pacific Ocean: Lau Basin | collected...
CTTGCTTATCCAATCAATAAATTTGAAAGAGGTCATTATTATATAGTTTATTACAAAGCACCGGGTGACGCAGTTTTAGAACTTGAAAGACAAATGAGATATAACGAAGAACTGCTAAAATTTATGACTGTTAAATATGAAAGCAAAAAAGATATTAAACGCTGGGAAGAGATGAGCAAAAATGTATAACAAAGTTATACTAGTAGGTAATCTGACCCGTGATGTGGAGCTTAAATATACTCCAAGCGGAACGGCTATTGCCAAATTCGGTTTAGCTACAAACAGAACTTACAAAGATTCTATGAGCGGTGAAAATAAACAGGAAGTTATGTTTATTGACATTACTGTTTTTGGAAGAAGTGCCGAAGTTGCCAACCAGTATTTGAAAAAAGGTAAAAAAGTTCTTATTGAAGGAAGACTTGTATTAGACCAATGGGTTGATGCAAGCGGAAATAAAAGAAGTAAACATTCAATAGTAGCCGAGAGAGTGCAGTTTATGGATAATAAAAATCAAAATTCAGGTCAGGAATACGGATATCAAGCGCCTGTTTCCGCACCTAAACCACAGCCACAGATGTCTCAACCAACCAAAACAAACGAAGTTCCATCAATTAATATTGATGAAGAAGATATACCATTTTAAAGGATAAATAATGGCAGCAGATCCAAAGAAAAAATTCGGAAAAAAAAGATGTAAATTTTGTGAAATGAAAGTTGATTATATCGGATATAAAGATTTGAATTTAATTAAATATTCTTTATCTGAAAGATATAAAATTATGCCAAGAAGACTTACAGGGACTTGTAAAAAACACCAAGATATGGTTCAAAAAGCTATTAAAAGAGCAAGACAAGTAGCATTTATCCCTTATGTTGTAGATAGAGAAAAAGTTGTTGAAAATCCATTTGATATCATCAAGCCACTTAAAGGGTAAACCCTTGTGGCTACTCTATATATAAACAAATCTAATCTTTTTAAAAACTTAGATAAAATTTCTTCAATTAATCCAAATATTTTAGCCGTTATAAAAGATAATGCTTACGGGCATGGGATTATTACCGTTTCAAAACTTTTAAAAGAGTATGGAATAAAAAAAGTCTGTGTCAGAAACAGTGATGAAGCGGATATTATAAAAGGATTTTTTGAAGAAATTTTGATTTTTAATCCTACAGGTGCAAGGAATGCTAAAAATATTTCTTATGCTATAAATTCTATTAAACAGCTTAAAAAAAACCGCCATCCTTATATTCATCTTAAAATTGACACCGGAATGCACAGAAACGGGATTTTAGAAGATGAAATTGATAAAGCTTTAGAAATTTGTTTAGAAAAAAATTTTAAAATAAGAGGTGTTTTTAGCCATTTTTGCTGTAGTGAAGAGGAAAACTGTGATACTTTTATTCAATATGAAAAATTTAAAAAAATAAAATCTAAAATAGAAAAATTTTGTAAAATCAATGATTTAAAACGACCGATTTTTCATATTGCAAATTCAACGGCACTAAATAAACTTCCCGATACATTTGATTTTGTTCGTCCCGGAATTGCAATGTATGGAGGTATTGAAGGATATGAGCCTGTTATGAGTTTAGTGGCTAAGGGGATTAGTATAAGAGAAATAGAAAATGACGGAGTCGGATATAATAAAACATTTTTCAGTGAAAATAAAATAAAACTTACAACTGTTGATATAGGGTATGCGGATGGGATTCCATATTTCAAAAACGGATGTGAATTAAAAGAGACTAAGGCTGTCGGTAAAATATCAATGGATTATATGTCTGTTTTAGGAGAGCATAAAGAAGTGGTCGTTTTTGATGATATAAAAGAATTTGTAAAAAATTTTGAGACGATAACTTATGAAATTTTGGTAAAAATGTCTCCTAGAATTAAGAGGGTAGTGGTTGAGTGAATAGGAAGCAAAGAAGAGAAGTTTCAAGTTCTAAGTTCCGAGTAATTTAGGAGAAGGGGTAGTCCCGCAGATGGATTGATGAGCGGATGTGAAAAATGGTAAGGGGATGAGTTTTGAATTATGATGAATAATAAATATACCAATATACAAATTAACTAAAGGAAATGTTTGAAACCAATTAGTGTAACCGCGCTTAATAATCAAATAAAATCTATTTTAGAATCCCATTTTCAAATTGTTTTAGTGGAAGGGGAAGTAAGCAAAGCTATCTATCACTCTTCGGGACATCTTTATTTTGTTATAAAAGATGAAAATTCGTCCATCAGCTGTGCTATGTGGAGAAGTAATTTATCTAAGATGAGATTTAAAATAAAAGAGGGTGATAAAATTTTGGTTTACGGGGCTGTTAGCCTTTATATGCCAAGAGGAGAATATAAACTTATTGCTCAAAATATAGAGCCTAGCGGAATAGGAGCTTTACAAAAAGCGTATGAAGAGCTGAAAGTTGAGCTTAAAAATTTAGGCTATTTTGATGAAAGCAAAAAAAAGCCGCTTCCAAGATTTCCTAAAAAAATTGCCATTGTGACATCAGCTACCGCCGCTGCACTTCAAGATATGTTAAGAGTTGCAAATAAACGCTGGAAACTCACTAAATTTTATCTTTTTAACACACTTGTCCAAGGCGAAGAGGCTGCCGGTGATATTGCAAAAAAAATAAAAATGGCTGATGAGTTTAGATTTGAAGACGGAAGCGGATTTGATTTGATAATTGCAGGAAGAGGGGGAGGCAGTAAAGAAGATTTATGGGCTTTTAACGAAAGAGTTGTTGCTGATGCGATATATGAAGCCAAAACTCCCGTAATTTCGGCAGTAGGGCACGAAATTGATTATCTTATAAGTGATTTTGTAGCGGATAAAAGAGCGGCGACTCCAAGCAATGCAATGGAAATCGCTTTGCCTGATGGTAATGAAATATTGATGAATATTGATGAAATGATAAACTCTTTTAATTATAAAACGGGAAATATTTTATATAAGAAAGAAAAAAGTTTAAATCATTTAAAAGAAGTTTTTGAAGCTAATTCCATAGACAAAAAACTTGATATGAAATTAGAAAATATTAAAATTATAAAAAACAGATTTTTTAATCAAATGAGATTTGTTTTGAATCAAAAAACCAATTATATGGAAATCTTAAGAAATGAATTTAATGCTCTTTCACCTCAAAACAGAGTGGAAAAAATAAAAAAAGAGATTGAAATATTAAAAATGCAGTTTCAAAATTCTCTTAAAAATAAAATTTTTATAAAAGAAAATGAAGTTAATTCCTTAAAAAATGCTTTTGAAATGTTAAATCCCGACAAAAGAGAAAAAATTGAAATTATAAAAAACAATAAAAAAATAAAATTATCGGATTTAAAAACCGATGATATTTTTGAAATTATAAACACAAAAAGAAAAATAAAATCAAAAGTTCTTGAAATTACCTCTAAAGACTAAAGACTTCATAAACTTTGCCGATTAATATTTAAGGAATGATTTTTGCTTAAAATTTAAAAAAAAGGTAACAAATGAGAGTTACTCAGTTTACTTATTATAATAATTTTATTAACTCCGAACAACAGGATTCGAGTGAATTAAATAAAATTCAAACCAAACTTGCAAGCGGTAAAAAAATAGAAAATATGTATGATAATCCGATTATTTATGAAAAAGATTTAAGCTTCAAAGAAGAAATAAACTCTTTTGAAGAGATTAAAAACAGTGCTAATTTTGCCAAAACTTTTGCAAATGAAACCGATACTGCATTAAATGATATGACAAATACTCTTACAAGCTTCAAAACAAAACTTCTTGATGCGGCAAATGATACCAATAATGTTTCAAACAGACAGGCTATTGCAAAAGAGCTTGAAGCCGAGCTTACTCATTTAAAAGATTTGGCAAATACTTCAATCAACGGGAAATATATTTTCAGCGGAAGTGCTTTTAATAAAAAACCTATTGATGATAATTTCAAATATCAGGGGAATGATAAAAAAGTTAAGGCTTTTTTAGGTGCCGGAGTTGAGAGAGCTTATAATATTGATGGAAAAAGCCTTTTTTTAGGAAGAGATAACGATTATAAAAAACACACAACCTTAAATGTAATTCAATATGACAAAATGAAAGCAAATCGTGAATTTGTGGTCCGTGGAAACAATGGAAAACTTTATATAGATAAAAATATAACAAAAGATGGTAAAATTCCCGATTCTTCTGCACCTGATGTAAATGAACCTGTTGGAGTTGACAGTGAAATAAGAAGTTTAACAGGTGTTGAGGATAATTATGACAGCACTACCGATACCTATTCAGATGGAACAAGCTATTTTCATCTAAAAGGTAAAAAGCCTGATGGAGAAAATTTTTTTACTAAATTTTCTTTAAGCAATTCAGATAAAGTGAGTGATTTACTTGATAAAATAGGCGAAGCTTTTGGAAATACTCCTACTTCAAAAGTGGTTGATGTTTCTTTAAATTCTGATGGGGAAATTGAAATAAAAAACAACAAAAGCGGTAAAATGATTAATGATTTTTTTATGGTGGCAAGTAATAAAGATGAATCTTCTATCAATGATTTGGTCAAAAACGGAGATTATGTTGTAAAGTTTCAAGAAAGTAAATTTAATTCTATAAGAAACGAGACGCAAATAAGCGCTACAAATAGAAATTTTGATAATAGAATTTTTAATTTTGCTTCTACTTTTAAATTAATGGATAATTCAAGAGATGCTGTGAGTAGTGATTTAATTCAAAATGTAATAGGAGTAAATGCTTATGACCCTGTTAATAAAGTTTATTCTACAATAGACCATCTGAATTTAACAGGAACAGACACAAGTGGAAACAGTGTAAATGTCAATTTAAGTATTACTTCAAGCACGACTATGAATGATTTAATCAATGAAATCAAAAATAATTTTGGAGATGTTAATGTCTCTTTGGAAAATGGCAAATTAATAGTGACAGATAATACAATTTCAAAAACCCAGACTTCAAAATTGTCTTTATCTATTACAGCTCAGGACAGCTCAAATAATAATTTAGAAGCTTTTAGAAGTGATGATATTGTTAATTCAAATAATGTTTATATGCAAAAAAACGGAAATAGTTTAACTTCTAATGTTTCACAGATTGAAAAAGATAAAATAATCTATTATAAAGATAATCAAAAAATTTTAGAAGATAATTCTAATGCACAACAGTTTGCCACAAAAGACACAACTTTAATGAATGTTATAGGCGATGATGCAACCCCAAAAGATATTAATTTAAATTTTAAAGATATAAATGGAAATGAAAAAAAGGCAAAAATAGAACTTAGAGATACTATAAAATCAATGCCTGCTACTTATGAATCTTCAAACAACGATGAAATTTTAATGGATACAACTAAAAAAAGTAATACAATGAATAAATATTATGAAATAATGGGGAAAAGTATTGTAGATGAAAACGGTAAAGATGTAGATGTTAAATATTTAAAAGTTAGTGACGGTTCTACTACAAAAGAGATAGCTTTGAATGATAATACCACTTTTAGTGATATTGTAAATAATTCAGGGGGACTTTTAACTTCTTATGCAAATGGTGAATTTAAAACATCTAACTCTAATGTAACTATTACTCTTCAAGATGTTAATCAAAATGATTTAAAAGCCGGATTTAAATCTAATTATCAGATTGATTTAAATAATGACGGAAAAATAAGCTATGGAGAAATTTTTAATATTTTTGATGATAACGGAGAATTGACTCCTGCTCATACTCATATAAAAACAATTTCAACTCTTGACCCTGTTACCTGTAAACTTTGTCAAAGTGAACAAACTAATAAAGGAGTTACATTCAAACAGCTTGGAGATGTGGTTTCTATGCTAGGAAGTGATGAAATATCTCCAAACTCTTTTGATGTTTATAATCAAAATGTAAAAGATGCCGAAAATAAAGTTTCTATGGATGTAGATAATAAAGGAAAAATTAATATAAAAGACAATACGGCATCTCCTTCAAAAATGGATATGAGTATGGCGGCTTCTTCTTTAACATCTGCTTTTTTTGATAATGAAAGTTCAAGTGTAAATAATTCTGGCTCGTCTCAAACTTTTTCTATTGAAATAGATGGGGATAATTATTCTATGAATGTAAATAATGGAGAGAGTGTGCATAATTTTATTGATGATATTAATTCAGGGAAATTAGTTGATTCTAGTGGTAACAGTTTAAATGTAAAAGCTTATTTTAAAAGTTCACACATTTATCTTGATTTTTCAAATGTTAAAGGAAAAATTGACAGTATTGACGATTCTAACTTGTTAACAGATTTTAAAAACAGAGATGATAATTCTTTTACAGTTCAAGAAAACAATGCAATAACGATAGACGAGCCGGAAACTGACTTTTTTGGAACTTTACAAAAAGCAATAGACGCTGTAAAAAACGGTCAAAATTATGCAAATGCCTCTTCTATCGACCCTAGAAATTTCGGTATTCAAGGAGCACTTGAAGCAATAGAACATATAATGGACAGAGTCGGAAGAGAAGATGCCACAACAGGGGCTGTTTCCCAGGAATTTGATTTGACAATTCAAAGAACCGATATGCTAAAAAATCATATTACCGTTTTGCAATCGGATAATATTGATACGGATATAGGAAAAGCATCTATGCAGTTAAATTCACTTAAACTTTCATATCAGGCGCTTCTTGCGAGTATCGCAAAAGTTAATAATTTGACGCTTCTTAACTATTTAAGGTAAAATTACATCAAAAAGGATAAAAAATTTTAAAAAATGCTTTTTTTATATTTCTTTTTGCGGTAATTTTATTTTTGGGTATAGCGACTATTGTGCCAAATTTTCATTATGTAGGTAAATTCGGTGAATTTTTGGGAAAAACTAATTTTATGTTGTTCGGATATATTTCTTTATTCTTTATTTTGTATCTTTTTTGGATTTTATATCTTGCTTATAAAGAAAAATTCAATTTCAAAAATTCTTTAATTGTTTTAGGTGTTTTGATTTTGTTTTTTGATTTGCTTTTCATTCAAAGTCTTATTACAAAAAAAGGTGTAATCGGTAATTTATTTGATAAAACTCTTGAGAAGTTTATCGGAATTTTCGGTGTTGTGTTACTTATTTTGGTTCTTGGAGCCTGGGGTGTGTTTATGATATTTGAAGAAAAGTTTTTTAATTATTTTAAAAAATTGAAACTTGAAAAAAAACAGGATAAAAAAAACAGGGTCTTAGAAAAAGAAAATGAGATTTCAAATACATCTTTTGAATATAATGTAGGAGATATAGAACTTGATGATTCCTTAGAAGAAAAAGAGCATAAAGAAACTAAAAAAAATGAACAGATTAAAGATGAGAAAGAATCGCTCAGTGAAGAAGAGACGAAAACTTCTTTAGAAGAAAAAAAAGAGATTAAAGAAGAAATTTTAGAAAAAACATCTCAAAAAGAAGAGGAAAAAACAAAAGCCACTCATACTATGGAGCTTGAAGATACAAAAAAACTTCTTTCTCAAATAGAAATCGGAGAAAGAAACAAACCAAAAGATTGGAAATTTCCTTCTTTGAAATTTTTAAAGGAGCCTCCAAGAGTAAAAAAAGAGGTTAATGAAGCTGAAATTGACAAAAAAATAAAAATTTTAATAGAAAAACTAAAGCAGTTTAAAGTAGAAGGCGATGTTGTCAGATATTATGTCGGACCTGTCGTTACTACATTTGAATTTAAGCCTCTTCCTCATATAAAAGTCAGCAAAATTTTGGCGCTTCAAGATGATTTGGCTATGGCTCTAAAAGCTCAGTCTATCAGAATTCAAGCACCGATTCCAGGAAAAGATGTTGTGGGAATTGAAATACCAAATGAGAAGCAAGAAACAATTTATTTAAGAGAAATTTTAGAGAGTGATATTTTTAAAAAATCAAAATCTCCTTTGACTTTAGCTCTTGGAAAAGATATAGTGGGAGCCCCTTTTGTTACGGATTTGAAAAAACTGCCCCATCTTTTAATTGCAGGGACTACGGGGAGTGGAAAAAGTGTAGGGATTAATGCTATGATTTTATCACTTCTTTATAAAAATTCGCCCGATGAGCTTAAGCTTATAATGATTGACCCTAAAATGCTTGAATTTTCAATTTATAATGATATTCCCCATCTCCTGACTCCTGTAATAACAGATTCCAAAAAAGCTATAATGGCTCTTAATGCCATGGTAAGAGAGATGGAAAAACGATATAAGCTTATGGCAAAAACGAGAGTTAAAAATATAGAAGGTTATAATAAAAAAGCTGATGAAAAAATGCCTTATATTGTTATTATTATTGATGAGTTAGCCGATTTGATGATGACAAGCGGAAAAGATGTTGAGTATTCCATTGCAAGGCTTGCCCAAATGGCAAGAGCCAGCGGGATTCATTTGATTGTAGCAACACAAAGACCAAGCGTAGATGTTGTAACAGGGCTTATAAAAGCAAATCTTCCAAGTAGAATAAGTTTTAAAGTGGGGCAAAAAATTGATTCAAAAGTTATTTTAGACCAGTTTGGAGCTGAAAGTTTACTTGGAAAAGGCGATATGCTTTTTACTCCTCCGGGAATTACGGGTCTTATAAGGCTTCATGCTCCTTTTACAACGGAAGACGAAATTGAAGAAATAGTTGAATTTTTGAAATCTCAAAGAGAAGCTCAGTATGATAATACTATTATCAATACAATAGAGCATGAAGAGATTGAAGATGATTTGGATAATGTGGACGAACTTTTTGAAGAAGCTAAGAATATAATATTTAAAGAAAATAAAACAAGCATCAGTTATCTTCAAAGAAGGCTTCAAATTGGGTATAATAGAGCGGCGAATATTATTGAACAAATGGAGAGAAAAGGTATTCTTTCTCCCCCTAATGCAAAAGGACAAAGAGAAATTTTAAAAGGATGAAAATGAAAAAAATTTTTTTAGCTGGAAGTTTGGTTTTTTTGATTGGATGTGCAGATAAACCTATGGCTACAAATGTTGTTCAGTTAGCCGGTAATCAAAAAGTTGCAGGATGGAATACGCCTAATGATATTCAAAAACCAAAAGTAATTATTAAAAAAGTATATATAAAAGAAAAATGGCTGGATTCAGACGGGGACGGAGTTCCTAATAATATAGATAAATGTCCGAATACTCCAAGAGGCGTAACGGTTAATCATTTCGGATGTCCGGTTATAAGCACTTTAAGACTTAATTTTGATTTTAATAAATGGAAAGTAAAAAAGATTTATTATCCGCAAATTTTAAAAGTTGTCGAAATTTTAAAAGCAAATCCTAAACTTAAAATAGAAATTGACGGATATACCGATAATATAGGAAGTAAAAAATATAATCTTATTCTTTCTAAAAAGAGAGCTGAAGCCGTAAAAAATATTTTGGTAAAAGAGTATGGAATTAATCCAAAAAGAATCAAAATCAGAGGTTTTGGAGAGGCTTATCCGCTTGTGCCTAATAATACCCATACAAACAGAGCAATGAATAGAAGAGTGGAAATTATAGGATTAGGAAAGTAATTTTTAATATAAAATATTAAATTTTCTTTCCGTTTATGTAAAGTTCCTCAACTTCAGTTGTATGTAAGATTATTTGTATCGGTATTTTCTCTATATCATCAATATCATCGGGAAGTTTAAATGCAATTAAATCCGCGCTTTTTTCTTTTTCTATGCTTCCGTTGTTTAAATTAAGCTGTTTAGCGGCATTTATCGTAACCGATTTTAGTAAATCTTTTGCAAGGTATTTCGGATGTAAATCCGTATGCATTAATAAAGCCGCTCTTATTTCTTTAAAAAGATTTAGAGAATAGTTTGAACTAAGCCCGTCTGTGGCTACGGAATAATCTATTTTATTATTTTTTACTTTTTCTAAATCAAGTTTTCCTACATTAAGAAGCCTGTTTGAAACGGGGCAGTGGGCAATAGAAGCTTTTATTTCGCTTATTTTTTGAAGTTCTTCTTCGTTTGCATAAACGCAGTGAATAAAAGTGGTATTGGTGTTTTTGAATTTTTCTATAAATTCAAGAGGTTTTATTAAAGGTTTTGCATTTTTAAAATGTTTGTCAAAAAAAAGTTTAAATTCCCCTTCTCCTCTGTCGAGCCAACGCCTTTCAGCCTGACTTTCCATAAAATGAGCTTCAATGGGGAGTTTTTTTTCTTTTGCTATTTCTATTATTTTATCCATCAAGATAGGATGAACGGAATATGGGGAGTGTATTGATACCGCCGGTATAAAATTTTTGTTTTGCATATGAACGGATTCGTTTAATCTATTCAAAAAATCCTGATACATAGCGTCTGCAATCGCCGGATTTGTGCCTATTATTTCATTAAAATATACAACTTTTAAAGGGGAATGTTTTAGATATTTTAAATCCCCTCCGCTTGAGCTTATTTCTCCAAAAGCACAAATTCCGCTTTTTTTCATCTCTTCAATAGCTCTTTTATAGCAGTCTCCTTTACAAGAAACAAATAGTTCTTCTTTTTTATTAATGACACTTTCAAGCCATGTTATAAAATCTCCATACATCAAATCCGTTTTATTTGAGCTAAATTCCAAATGAGTGTGAGTGTTTATAAGTGCGGGCATAAGGACTGAATTTTTTCCAAGATAAATGGTCTCTCCCGGGAGATTATAGCCTATGTCTATAATTTTTTCATCAAATAAAACTTCCGCATTTTGCAAAATATCATAATTTTTATTCATTGTAATAACAAAATCGGCTTTTAATTTAATCAAATTAATCCTTTTTTAAATGTATAAGCAATATTTATGCCAAAATTTTAGTAAAATTACAATAAAAAAGGAGATTTTATGAAAATAAAAGTAATTCACGGTCCTAATTTGAATATGCTCGGAGTTAGAGAACCAAATATTTACGGACCTATGAAACTTGAAGATATTAATATGAATATGGAAAATTTTGCAAAACAAAACGGATTTGAAATAGAATTTTTTCAATCAAACCACGAGGGTGATATTGTAGATGCCATTCAAGAATCCATTACAGACGGCACAGGGGGAATTATTATAAATCCTGCGGCTCTTACACATACTTCTATTGCAATAAGGGATGCACTTGCGGCTGTTAAACTTCCGGCTATTGAAGTTCATATAAGCAATACCGCTGCAAGAGAAGAGTTTAGACAAAAATCTTTGATTTCATCTGTTGTGGCAGGAACTATTACGGGATTCGGACCTTTTAGTTATCATTTAGGGCTAATTGCAATGATTCAAATTTTAAATGAATTAAAACAAGCTCAAGCAGCACAAGCGGCTCAAGGTCAACCTCAATAATGAATTATATTCTTAATAAAGAAAATGAAATTTATTATGAGTGTGGATGGAGCAGTGATAACGCTCTTTTTTTATCTTTAAACGGCGAAAAATTTGTTATCACGGATTCAAGATATACGCTTGATGCAAAAGAAAATGCAAAAGCCGAGGTTATTGAAGCCGGGGATTTAGTAAAAAAAGCAAGAGAGCTTATTTTAAAAAAGAGAATAAAAAAATTAAAAATAGATTTTAAAAACTGGAGTGAAGAAAGTATTAAAAAGCTTTCTTTGGTCGTTTTTCTTCAAAATTTCCCTGATTTTTCTTTTAAAAAAAGGCTTATAAAAACACCAAAAGAGCTTGAAATTATAAAAAAAGCGGTAAAAAAAGGCGCAAAAGCATTTGATGAATTTGCTAAAGTTATTGAAGAAGGCATTGATGAGTATGAACTGAGTTTCAGATTCAAAGAAAAACTGACAAAAAGAGGCAAAAGAGATTTAAGTTTTGAGCCTATTGTGGCAATAAATGAAAATGCCGCAAAACCTCACGCTGTTGTTACGGCTAAAAAGCTTAAAAAAGGTGATTTGCTGCTTCTTGATGCGGGAATTAAATATAAAAGATACTGCTCGGACAGGACAAGAACCGTTTTTACAGGTGAAAATATCACTATGGGTAAAAATCAAAAGTTTCCTAAACATATTCAAAAAGTTTATGATATTGTTTTAAAAGCTCAGGAAAAGGCGATTAAATCCGTAAAAGTCGGAATGAGGGCGTGTGAGCTTGATAAAATAGCAAGAGATGTTATAGAAGATGGGGGATATGGAAAATATTTTGTCCATTCCTTAGGGCATGGGGTTGGTCTTGATATTCACGAATGGCCTTTTATAAATTCAAGAAATGAATTAAGACTTAAAGAAGGTATGGTTTTTACTATTGAGCCTGGTATCTATTTGCCGGGAGAATTCGGAATAAGAATTGAAGATATGATAACTATTAACTACAATGGAAAGGCTGAGGTGCTATGAGTATAAGTAAAATTCGCTCAATTCTTTATAAAAGTGCTAAATATTTAGGAGATTTTAATGCAATAAAAAGAGCTGTTCAAAAAGGTGATTTTACTCCTATTGTAAAAAGAATCACAAGAAGAATTTACGGTTATATTACCGGCAGGGGAATGCCTAAGTAAGATGAAGAAAGTGGGAAGAGATGGGGAAAAGAGGAGGAAGAGATGAGAAAAATAATTAAAAGTAAATTTTTTCCGGCAAAAATCAAAACATCAAATAAAAGGCATAAAGCTTTAATTGGTGTTGGATGTAATGTGGGTAACTGCATAAGAAGATTTAAAAAACTTTATAAATTCTTGGATTCCCATCCGAAAATCAAAATTTTACAAACATCTGTTATTTATCAAAATCCTCCTTTTGGATATTTGGAGCAAAATGATTTTTATAATACCGTTTTTGTAATAGCTACAGATTTTTCGCCTGAAGAGCTTTTGAAATTTCTTTTATATACGGAAAAAAAATTTAAGAGAAAAAGAAGTTTCAAAAACGCTCCAAGAACGCTTGATTTAGATATAATAATGTATGATAAAATCAAAATAAATAAAAAAGATTTAATTATTCCGCATCCTTTTTTTAAAAAAAGAGATTCGGTTTTAATTCCGCTTGTGTTAAAGGATAAAATTGAAGCTTAAAACATTTACGGCACCAAGTTATACAGAGGCTTTAAATAAAGTAAAAGAGACTCTTGGAGATGATGTTGTTATTGTCTCAAGCAAAGAGATAAAAAGAAAAACTCTTGGCTCAAAAGGTCTTTATGAAATTGTAGTGGCTGTTGAGGATGAAAAATCGGTAAAAAAAGTATATAACAATCGACAAAGCTCTTATAACGATAAAATGGATGATGTGATGTTAAAACTCTCAAGTGCGGCAAAAGAGATAAATAATATTTCTTCAAAAAAAGAACTTCCTCAAAACAGTTTAAAACCTGTAAAAAATGATGAAATTCTTCAGTTAAAAGAAGAGATAAATAAAATTGCAGATACTCTTAAATATCTTCAGGCGACTGTTTGGGATATAAGTAAAAAAGAAGATTTGGAACTTCCTCCTGAATTTAGTGAAATATATGCCCTTGCAAAGGCAAGCGGAATTACAACAAATTATCTTAATGAAATAATGAAACTCACAATAAAATATATGCCTCTTAAAATGAGAAAAAACAGAAGCGCTATAAAACGATATTTTTATACACTTCTTAAAAAAATGATACCGATAAGAATAGAAAGGGAGATTAAACATCCTCATAAAAAAATAATGATGTTTGTAGGACCTACGGGAGTCGGTAAAACAACAACTATAGCCAAACTTGCCGCAAGATATGCCTATAAACAAAATTCCCGTCATAAAGTGGGAATAATAACTCTTGATACATATAGAATCGGCGCGGTTGAGCAGTTAATGACATATGCAAAAATGATGAAACTGCCTATTGAAACGGTTGTTGACCCCAGTGATTTTGAAGAGGCTTTAAATGCTTTAAGACATAATGATTATATTTTAATAGATACTGTCGGAAGCTCGCAGCACGACAGAGAAAAAATAGAAAAACTGACATCTTTTTTGAAAGTAAATACTTTTGCCGAAATTAATATAAATTTAGTTCTTTCCACTATTACTAAATACGAAGATTTGGTTGATATATATGAGAATTTTTCCGTTTTACCAATAGATACGCTTATTTTTACAAAACTTGATGAAACAAAAACTTACGGAAATATATTTTCGCTTCTTTTAGATACCAAAAAACCGGTCAGTTATTTTTCTGTCGGTCAAGAGGTTCCCGATGATTTGATGCAAGCGAATACGGAGTATCTTTTAAAAGGTATTTTGGAAAAGGAGTTTAATTGAAAACTCAGGCAGATAAATTAAAAGATTTAGTTCAAAACGAAATAAAAGAAAAAAAATTAAATACCCGTATAATTGCTGTTACAAGTGGGAAAGGTGGTGTCGGTAAATCCACAATCAGTGTAAATCTCGGTTATACTCTTCATTCTCTTGGATTTAAAGTAGCACTTTTTGATGCAGATATAGGACTTGCAAATCTTGATGTATTGCTTAGGGTAAATGCTAAAAAAAATATTTTTAATGTTTTAAAAGGGGAGTGTGAATTAAAAGATATTGCCGTAAAAATTGAAGAAGGATTTGTTTTGATTCCGGGGGAGAGCGGAGAAGATATTATAAAATACGCAAATGAAGCGAATTTAAGTAATTTTTTTGCACAACTTGATTTTTTGGATGATTTTGATTTCTTTATACTTGATACAAGTGCGGGAATAGATAAAAGAGTTCAGGTTTTTTTAGACGGTGCTGATGATGTGTTGGTTGTAACCGTTCCTGAACCTGCTGCCATTACGGATGCTTATGCTATGATTAAAGTTATTAGTGAAAAAAGAGATTTAATATATATGATTTTAAATGAAGTGGCAAATGAAAAAGAGACAAAAAATGTTTTTCAGACTATTTTTAATGTTGCTAAAAAAAATATAAAAAGGGATTTTAGGCTTCAGATGTTGGGATTTGTTCAAAAAAACAAAATTATTTCCACCGCTTCTATAAGAAGGGAACTTTTTACAAAAGAATTTCCAAATGCCGCTGTTAGCGAGCAGGTTTTAGCTATTGCTAAAAAACTTGCCAAAATTTCGGAACGAAAAGTGCTTGATAACAAAAATGGAATTGCGGAGTTTTTTAAAAAGATTTTTTCCGGATTTTAAAGGGGATTTATGAGAGGAGAGAATTTTATCTATTTTTCTGTTGTCAGCGGATTTTTTATGGGGATTATATATGCAATGTTAAAAAGTTTTGATTTTCTTCATTTTTTATTTGCGGTTTTTTTGATAATGGCTTTTTTTTATCTTATTTCATTAGCGGCTGTTTCATTCTTTATTAAATATCTCAATATAAAACAGATAGTTTTTTTTGATAAAGCGGAAATTGACGGTGTGCTTGATGTTCAGATTAAAGAGCTTGAAAAAAGAGAACGATTAATTTATGAAAGTTATGAATTTATCAAAAAAATAGAAGAAGAAGAAATGGAATTTATAAAAAAGAAGAAAAATGTATAATGCTTATGCCGAATTTGATAAAAGTTTTAAAAAAGAACTAATAACAAATTATATGCCTGCGGTTAAAGCTATGGCTTCTAGGCTTAAAGAGAGGCTTCCGAGCAGTGTTGAATTTAATGATTTGGTGTCAATCGGATATGAAGAACTTGTTAAATTATCTCACAGATACGATTCTAAAAAAAACGATAATTTTTGGGGATATGCAAAAAAAAGAATTTACGGCTCAATGCTTGATTTTTTAAGAAGTCTTGACACATTGAGCAGAAACGATAGAAAACTTGTAAAAGAAATTGATAAAATTATAAACGAATATACAAATGAATACGGTATTATGCCGACTAATGAATATTTGAGTGAAGTTTTAGGTGTAAATATAGAGAAAATAAAAAAGGCAAGAAAGGCGGATGAAGTTTACAGCGTAATGCCTATTGAAGAGCAAATGGGCTTTTATGAAGATGTATCAAAAAAAATAGAAGAGGAAGAACTTGTAAATGCTATAAGAGCCGTTCTTAAGACTCTAAATGAAAAAGAACAGCTTATTATACAATTATATTATTTTGAAGAGCTTTCTTTGAAAGAAATTGCTGAAATTTTAGAAATCAGTGAAAGCAGAGTTTCTCAACTTCACAAAAAAATTATTAAAAAATTAAGGGAAAAGTTAAATGGCTGAAATACTTTCGCAAGATGAAATAGATGCACTTTTAGAAGTTGTTGAAGATGAGGATATAAATCCCGAAGAACTTGAAAAATCCAATGATTTATTAGAGCAAAGACAAATAACTCTATATGATTTCAAAAGACCAAACAGAGTTTCAAAAGAGCAGCTAAGAAGTATAAGAGCCATACATGATAAAATGGCAAGAAACCTCGCTAGTGCCATTTCATCTTTAATGAGAAGTATTGTTGAAATTCAGCTTCATTCCGTTGACCAGATGACTTACGGTGAATTTCTTATGAGTCTGCCAAGTCCTACCTCTTTTAATGTCTTTTCATTAAAACCTCTTGATGGAAAAGGGGTAATTGAGCTTAATCCTTCTATTGTTTTTCCTATGATAGATAGACTTCTTGGAGGTCCGGGAGTTCCTTTTGATACAAACAGGGAATTTAGTGATATTGAGTTAAATCTACTAGACCAGATTTTAAGGGTTATTACTCAGAATATGAAAGAAGTATGGGCACCTATTATGGATATTTATCCTTTAATTGAGGCAAAAGAGTCAAGCCCTAATGTTGTTCAAATTGTTGCTCAAAACGAAATTGTTATTATGGTGGTTATGGAAATTATAATAGGTCAGACAAGCGGAATGATGAATATCTGTTATCCTGTGATTTCTATTGAATCTCTTTTGCCAAGGCTCGCAAGCAGGGATTTAATGCTTAGTGAAACGAGTTCCAGAAAATCAAGAAATAAGGAACTTAGAGCACTTCTAAGAGGAGCAAAAATAGAGCTTGAAGCAGTCCTTGGATATGCCAAACTTAATATGAAAGAAGTTTTGGATTTAGAAGTCGGAGATATAATGAAATTAAACAGACCCGCAGATGATACGATTGTTTTAAAGGTTGATGGAAGAGAAAAATTTATAGCTGATTTTGGTGTTAGAAGATACAGAAGATGTATTAAAATTTTAGAAAAATTAAAAACCGAACATGATGAAATTAAAGAAATTTTAGAATTTTTAGAGAATAAAAGAAAAGAAAAATTAGAACAGATAACCGGAGAAGAAAATGAATGAGTTTTTAAATATACTTCAAAATGAGATAAAATCAACAATAGAAGGATTAATAGGGCTTTCTCCTGATATAACATTAATAGGAGAGGCTGAAAAAAAGAGTTCTCCTCCGTATGTAAAAGCTGTAGTTAATGTTTCACCCAAAGGAAAAATGTTTTTTTTGCTTCCTCCTGGCTTTGCAACGGCTGTTTGTGATTTGATGCTTGGGGGTGAAGGAGAAAGTAAAAAAGAAGTTGATGCAGATGATTTGGATGCCATAAAAGAGGTGGTCTCAAATATTTTAGGAGCGCTTTCTACAACTCTTGAAGCTCAGAATGATTTACCTGATTTGAAATTTGAAATTTCATCCGTTGAGTTTATAAAAGATGTTGAAGATTTTTCTTCTTTTAGCAAACTTATAACATTTGATTGTAATATAAAAGATATAAAAAGTGTATGTTCCGTTTTATTTGATGATGAATTTTTATCTATTTTTAATGAAGAAAAACCAGGCGTAAATGAAAATAAACAAATGTCTCAAGATACTGAAATTCATCACGAAGAAGTTAAAAATCTTGAAATGCTTATGGACATTAAACTTCAAATAAGGGTTAGAATAGGCAGTAAAATAATGCTTTTAAAAGATGTAATTGCAATGGATATAGGAAGTGTTGTAGAACTTGACCAACTTGCAAGCGAACCTCTTGATATTTTGATAGAAGATAAAAAAATAGGAGAAGGCGAAGTTGTTATAGTTGACGGAAATTTCGGTATTCAAATCACTTCTATCGGAAGTAAGGCTGATAGACTTAATTCTCTTAAAAAAAGTTGATTTTATTTCAAAATTGTGATAAATTCCGACAAAAAGGCTAAATGTGTTTAAGTTTAGTGAAATAAGCGATATGTGTATAAAATGTGGTAAATGTATTCCTGGATGCACAATTCACAGGGTGAATCCGGATGAAGCCACATCTCCAAGAGGTTTTTTGGATATTTTAAAAGCTTGTGAGGATGGAGAAATTGATATTGATAAAAATTTTAAAGATATAGTTGAAAGCTGTTTTTTATGTAATCAATGTGTGGAAGTTTGTCCAAATTCACTTCCTACTGATTTTATGATAGAAAATGCAAGAAATAAAGTTGCCGAAAAATATGGAATCGCACCTTGGAAAAGGGCTTTTTTCTTTTTGCTTAAAAACAGATGGGCTTATGATTTGGTTTCTAAATTTGGATTTTATTTTCAAACTTGTGGATTTAAAATAGAAGAAGAAAAAAAATCCATAAGAAGCAGATTCTCTTTGCCTATGCTTAAAAAAGGAAGACTGATTCCCGCTTTTAGAAAAAAAACATTTCTTAAAAAATATCCTGAAAATATAAAAATCGGCGGAAAAAGAAGAGTTGCTGTTTTTATAGGCTGTCTTGCAAATTATAATTATGTTGAGGTAGGGGACAGTTTAGTTGAGATTTTAAAATTTTTGGATATTGATATTTTTATTCCTAAAAAACAGGCTTGTTGCGGGGCACCTGCATATTTTACGGGGGATTTTAAAACAACCGAGGAGCTTATAAAAAGAAATATAGAATATTTTGAAAGTTTTTTAGATGAAGTTGAAGCTATTTTAGTCCCTGAGGCTACTTGCACCGCAATGCTTAAAAAGGATTATGAAGAGTATATAAAATATTATTTACCGGATTGGATAGAAAGGCACAAAAGAGTAAAAGCCAAGATTTTTGGGACTACCGAGTGGTTTTATAAGTATACAGACCTGGAAGAAAAGCTTAATAAATTACAAAAATCAGATAAAACAATCACTTATCACGATGCGTGTCATTTTGGTAAAGTGTTTAATATAAGAAAAGAGCCAAGAAGTTTAATTTCTAAAAACTATACTATTAATGAAATGGAAGACCCTAATGTTTGTTGCGGATTTGGCGGTATTACAATTCAAAGCGAAAAATTTGATTTAGCAAGAAAAGAGGGGCTTATTAAAGCCGAAATGATAAAAAAAGTAGATGCCGAGTATGTTAGTGCCGAATGTAGTGCCTGCAGGATGCAAATAACAGAGCATTTGGATAAAGTAGGGGATAAAAAACTTTTTAAACATCCGCTTGAGCTTATTGCCGAAATTATAAAGGAAAATTAATGGAATTTTGGCAACATATTTATTCTCATATAAACCCGGTGGCATTTTCACTGTTTGGATTTAAAGTTCATTGGTATGCTTTGATGTATATTACGGCTTTGATAGTTGGGTATTGGCTTGGAGTTAAATTTGGAGAAAAACTGGGATATGATAAAAAAACAATAGACGAATATTTTGTATGGGCTGAAATAGGGGTTATTTTAGGTGCAAGGCTTGGATATGTGATTTTTTATATGCCAGGTGATAATACTTATTATCTTTTGCATCCATGGGAGATTTTTAATCCTTTTGTAAATGGCAAATTTGTCGGAATTTCTGGGATGAGTTATCACGGTGCGGTTATAGGATTTGGAGTGGCTACGATTCTTTTTTGTTATTTTAAAAAAGTAAATTTTTGGAAAATTTTGGATGTTGCAGCTCTTGCTATTCCGCTTGCTTATGTTTTTGGAAGAATTGGTAATTTCTTAAATGGAAGGATTGTAGGAAGAGTTACCGATGTTCCATGGGGCGTTTATATAGATGGTGCTTTAAGACATCCTATTGGGATTTATGAAGCTTTTTTTGAAGGGATTTTGAGCTTTTTGGTTATCTATTTTTATTATAAGAAGTTTTATAAATGTAAAGGTGAGCTTATAGGTCTTTATTTATTAACTTATGGATTTTTTAGATTTTTGTGTGAATTTTGGCGTCAGCCTGATGTTCAGCTTGGATTTGTTTTAGGACCTTTTACAATGGGACAAATTTTAAGCTCTTTTATGATTGTTTTAGGTTTAGGAGTTTTATTTTATAGGAGAAAAAGTTGCGACTTAAAATAAATGAAATTGAAGCTATAAAAAAAGTAGCTAATGTTGTTTTTAGACATCCTGAAATTTATCTTTTTGGAAGCAGGGTAAATGATGATTTAAAAGGCGGTGATATTGATTTATATATAAAAATCAATTATAAACCGGATTTAACGGATGATATTAAATTTTTGGTTAAATTAAAAAAAATTATAGGCGATAGAAAGATAGATTTAATTATTGATTATCCTAAAAGAAAAAAAGAGTTAATTGATGAAATAGTTAAAAAAGAAGGAATAAGGATTGAATGATATTTTAAAAAATAGAATTATTTTATTAGATAGGTTATTTAAAATTATAGAAATTGATTATCAGGATTTAAAAAATTTGGAAATTGATGAAAAACTTTTTGAAAATATTGAAGAAAGTAGAATAATTAGCAGTTTTTTATTTAATTTTTTAAAAATTCAAGATATGTTAGGAGCTAAATTTTTTAAAGAGTTGCTTTATGAATTAAAAGAAATTGAAGAAAAGCATCTTCCTATGCTTGATATTTTATATAAACTTGAGAGGTTAAATATTATTACCAATATTGAAGAGTGGGATGAAATAAGAGAAGTTAGGAATTTTATTACTCATGAATATCCTCTAAATGAAAGTAGAATAAATACTTTAAAAAAGGCTTTGGTTTATTATCCTAAAATGAAAAAAATCTATTTTGAAGCTAAAAATTATTTAATAAAAAAAGGATTAATATGAAATTAGCAATAGTAGGCGGCGGAATAAGCGGTTTAAGTCTTGCTTATTATTTACAAAATGATTTTGAAGTGAGTGTTTTTGAAAAAGATAAATGGGGCGGAAAAGCTTACACTCAAAAGATTGGTAATTATTTAATGGAAGAAGGGGTTAACGGATTTTTGAGTAATTCTCCAAGGACTCTTGAATTGTGTGAATCTATAGGAATTAAGCCTGTTATGGCAAATGAGAATGCAAAAAAAAGATTTATTTTTGATGATAAATTAATTTTTCTTCCTGTAAAACCTTTTGATTTTTTGAAAAGCGATATTATGTCTTTTAGTGCAAAAATAAGAATTTTAAAAGAATTTTTTATTAAACCTGTATGTGATAAAGAAGAGAGTGTGGCTGAATTTGCCGATAGAAGATTTGGAAAAGAATTTACCAAAAAAATGATGATACCGATGCTTGCCGGAATTTATGCTTCTACACCTGAGAAGACATCAATGAACGCAGCTTTTCCTAAACTTAAAAAAATAGAGTGTGAGTATGGAAGTTTGTTTAAAGGTATGATGAAACTCAAAAAAGGAGGTCAGCCAAGCGGTGAGCTTCATTCATTTGAATATGGAATAAGTGAATTTATACAAATCCTTAAAAATAAAACAAAAGCCGAGTTTATCAATAAAGAAATAAAAGATATTGATGAACTTGAAAGTTTTGATAAAGTTGTAATAGCCGCTCCTGCATATGAGGCGGCTGAAATTTTGAAAAGATATGAAAAGTTAAGCACTCTACTTTCAAAAATAGAATATAATCCTGTGGCTATTGTAGGATTTGATTATGAAGATATTAAACCTGTAGGATTTGGAATTTTAAGCATAAAAGAAAGAACTCTAGGTATTTTAATGGATAAATATATTTTTCCAAACAGAAACGGTATTCGTGTAATGGTTGGTGGGGCTAGATATCCTGAAATTCAAAAAATGAGCCAAGAAGAGATTATAGAAATAGCTAAAAAAGATGTTGAAAAAATGACGGGAGCCAAAAATCCAAAATTTACCTGGATAAAAGTGCATAAAAATGCAATTCCTAATTATTCTTTAGGACATCAGAAATTAGTTGAAGAAATAATGAATGAAGCCAAAAAAAACAGCGTAATACTCACAGGAAATGCCTATAATGGTGTTAGTTTTAATGACTGTATAAAAAATTCATTTAATCTTGCTTTGGAGATAAAAAAATGAAAAAGCTGATATTTGTTTTACCTGTTTTTATTTTGGCTAAAAATTTCAGTTTTTGTTCTTCTTGTCATAACGGAAGAAAAGAAGTTAATTTAAACAGTCTAAAAAAAAGTTTTATTGAAAAAAGATTAATTGAATTAAAACATAAAAAAAATACAATGGCATATATTGCTAAAACACTTTCTAAAAAAGATATAAAAACAATATAATGCCCCCATTTGTCAAGACAATAATTTAGAAAATTTGGGAACGCTTCATTCTTTGTGTAAATCCAAGATATGATAAAATAAAGAATTGATAAAAAGGATTTACAATGAAGAAAGAAACTATATTGAATAATATAGATTTTAAAGAATTGTCAAAAAGCTGC
>Ga0256829_1001182_pt1 | contig 22358 bp, 14 predicted proteins | sample 131447metaG_FD_185979 | JGI IMG/M metagenome (GOLD analysis project Ga0256829, IMG submission 185979) | Hydrothermal vent microbial communities from Lau Basin, Pacific Ocean - 131-447 | ecosystem: Environmental > Aquatic > Marine > Hydrothermal vents | place: Pacific Ocean: Lau Basin | collected...
CTGTCAGCCAATCGGTTCGTTGCGCAGTATTCAGTTTTTGCAAGGGTGTAAATTGATCGGGCTGATCTGGGTCGCGCAGCAGAATCTGCTCCATAAGAATAATCTGTCGACCATTTTCAGAAAGAACGGCTCCCAGGGGCACGTGATTGGTGGGGTTTAGAAATACATTCTCGGCTATGTTCTGCCAGCCCGTCACTGGCAGTTTCAATTCCTGCAGGACACTTTCGAGACGCTTGGCAGCGACCTTCCACTGGTTAGCGATCTGCAGCTCGCGCTCTTTCTGCTCTCGCTCGAACGCTGCTTGCTTCTGTGCTTCGCGTTCGCGCTGCTTGCGGTTCAATGATGCAAGACAACGATCGTAAATACTGTCCCAATAATCCGCCATGTGACGGTGCTGTTCGTGCAGGTCCTCAAACTCGTCGACTTTAAAACCTCCCATAAACTTGAGATTGGCACGATCAAACAAGTCCAGTTCAAAGTTTCTTCCCGCCTGTTGGTAAGATGAAACAGCACGACCATCGAACCTTAGAGTTAACCTGTACGGGTTGAAAGCCGGCACATAGTCACCAGCCTTCGAGTCATAATAGACAACCGGAACACCTGGGTATTCACCGTTGTTTTTACCCACCACCTCACTGCGCCCGCGGTTGTCAACAAACTCCGTTTCATAGCGCACATTGTAGGATATATCGACTTTGCACCCCCGTTCCTCGAGCGATACCCATACCGCTCCGTAGCGAACACCGAAAGCAACTTCGTCCATTTCGCTGACGTTGATCAGATCTACGGAAAAGCGAAAACTCTTCGCCTGAACTTCTACCGACATCAACGTCAGTAAAGCCATGCATAGCCAAACTCTCATGCCAATTCCCTTTAATTTTTCGGCGCTCTATTTCGCTTGATAGAAAAGTGTCGCCTCAACCTGAAAGCGCCCATCGGCAACCAAGCGTTGGCTGGCGTCGATAACGAATTCTTTGTGGTCGTTTTCAATACTCGTGCGCTCGCGATCAAAGCCAAGTTTCTTCTTGGTGGAAAGTTCCTTCCATTCATCAAGCACCGGAATATGATTCGTGGCTTCGGCCAGTAGAAAGAACGCCTTGTATTCTTCTCGATGCGATTCCCCCTGCTCCATAGCACTCAATAACGCACTAAGGCGAATAGCACCCTCAGTCAGCGTCAACTGTTCATCGAGAATACCCTGGGCGATGATCCGGATACTCTTAATTCGATTCTGACGCTGTTGTTCGATTTTTTCTTCCAGTAGGGCTATGGCTTCAGCCTGATTTTTTTCCATCTCCTTAACCTTTTTCAGGTAATAGATGGCAACTGCAACCAAGCCCGCAATAATGATAATTCCCACGGCCAGCAGGCCATAAACTGTTGTACTACTCATAATCGGTTCTACATTAAATTCAGAAGGCGAAGCAAAAACACACCCAGACTCAGACTTAGTAATCCCAGCAATGTCGTGGTGACGACAACATTGGCTGCAAATTCTGCATCAGCGCCATAGCCACGAGCCATAACAAAGCTCGCTGTAGCCACAGGCGACGCCGTTAACAGAAACACCATACCCAAAGTTTGCCCTTGGTACCCGGCAAGCAGCAGAAGACAAACTGCAAGGGTCGGCATTATAACCAATTTCAACAATGCAATGTCGCGGGCAAGCAGCGCGCTGCTCGCCAACCCTTTGAGGGACAGCGAACCACCGACACACACAAGTGCCAGAGGAAAACTGTATTGAATCCATTTCAATCCCTGATCCAACCATGGTTCAGGCATATTCAATGGTGAAAGGTTAACCAACAAGCCCGCAAGGCTCGCGGCTATCAATGGATTGGACAACAGAGACAACAACCAATGACGGCGGTTTTTTTCCTCTGCATCAGCTCGATTACGTACAAATATCAGGGTGCTGATTATATTGTAAAAAACCGCCAGCACTGCCATCAGCAAGGAGATATCCAGCAACGCCTCTCGTCCATAGGCATTAAGGCACAAGGACACGCCGATAATACCCAGATTGCCACGCAACGCGCCTTGCTGGTACACAGTCGCCCGAGACCACTGCAACTGTTTCTGTTCACTGAGAAATCGCGCAAATCGATAGATCGCGTAAGTGGTTATAAAACAGAGAGTAACCAAGAGCGGGTCGAGAGCCTGATCCAGGGGTTTTCGAACCATGCTGATAAACATCAGCAGCGGTAAGAAAATATAGAACATCGACCAAGAGCCACGCTGAATCCAGATAGTCGACAAGATACCAGACCAGCGCATAAAGAAACCCAAGGCAATCCACAATAACAATGGCGCGGTCACCCCGAGGGTAAATAGCAACGTATCAAGAAACATAGATCAGCTCAGATTCAATGACATTGCTCTTGAGCATTATTCGAGATCTTCACTAACTTCCAGAGCCTCGAGTGCCCGGTCATTTTGACTGAGCTGTTTCTTGGTTTTAGCGCCGAGCTTGCGCAGTTTTTCCACGCGCCCGATTAAATTACCTCGACCGTCGGCCAACCGCTTCTGCGTCAGCTCATAGGCCGCTGACGCCTTGTCAATCTGCTTGCCAATGTCGTCAAAGGCCTCGAGCAACAATACGAACTGGTCGTAGAGTCCACCGGCCTGGCGCGCAATCTCTTCGGCGTTTTTGTTCTGCTTCTCATAGCGCCAGATATTTTCCACGGTTCGCAATGTCGCCAACAGAGTTGTGGGGCTCACCAGGACAATATGTTTATCGTAAGCTTCACGAAATAGTCCCGGGTCTTCCTGCAGGGCCAGCATAAAAGCGGACTCCACGGGCACAAACAGAAAAACAAAATCCAGGGTGCGGATGCCTTCCAGGTTTTCGTAAGACTTCAAACTAAGCTGCTTGATGTGAGTACGCAGCGAATTGACGTGCTGTTTCAGATATTCGGTCTTCTCTGAATCGGGCGCTGCAAAGTATTTTTCGTAGTGTACCAGCGACACCTTGGAATCGATGACAATATCCTTGTCTTCAGGCAAACGGACGATCACGTCAGGATTGCGACGGTTACCCTCTTCCGATTTCAAACTCACCTGCAACTCGTACTCGCGGCCTTTCTGCAGGCCCGATTCTTCCAGTAAGCGCTCCAGTATTACTTCACCCCAGTTCCCTTGAGCCTTGTTATCGCCCTTGATGGCATTGGCGAGGTTGATGGCATCGGCACCAATTTTCTGAGTCTGTTTCTGAAGCTCAGTAATCTGACCCACCAACTGATTGCGCTCGGCCGCCTCCTTGCTGTAACTATCTTCCACCTTCTTGCGAAACTCTTTCAACTGGTCTTTCAGAGGATTGACCGACGCCTCAATAGTGGCCTGGCTCTGGCGAGTAAAAGATTGCTGCTTCTCTTCAAAGATGCGCGATGCCAGTACTTCAAACTCTTTGCTCAATTGCAGTTTGGAATCATTGAGTAACTTGATCTGCTCTGAAAGATTGTTCTGCTCTGCCTCACTACGAGCCTTGAGCTCAGAGAATTCCTGCAACAATGCCTCATAGGCAATGCGCTTTTCCTGCAGTTCCACCAACTGGCGCTCGGCGGCAGACAGCTTCTCGGTACTGCCCTCCAGTTTTGCGCTGAGAGTAATACGGGATTGCTGTAATTGTTCTACCTGCTGCGTCTGCTCATCGTTGACGCGCTGCTGGTTCTGTAGCGATTGTTGCTCATGGGCCAACAACTGCTCTAGGGATTGTATCTGTAGCTGTAACGCCTGCTCTGTAGCCATACCTTGAGCCTGCAGTTGGCTGCGCAGCGCGTTGCGGCTCAGAATCGTGATAATGCCCCACACCAACGACACCAAAAATGTGGTCAAACCCAACAAAAACCAGTGCTCGGGGATTGATGTTAATAGTGTCATTGATTAAATTTCCTGTAGTAAGTCGCAAGGATCGCCCAAACAGCACATTCTATGAGCCAGTTGAACAGCAAGCAGACAGAGAAGATCAAACTTCACTGCGCCCGGGCCTATGAAGTCTACGACAGTGGAGATTTCAGTGGCGCGTTGCGGCTATTCTACCAAGCCTGGCTGCTGGTCCCCAAACCCCAAACGGATTATCAAGAATCTGGTTGGATATTGACCGGCATTGGCGATACCTATTTCCAATTGGGGAAATACCCTCAAGCCTGCGAGGCTCTCAACTCCGCCCTTCACTGCCCTGGCACCGATAACAACCCGTTTATCCTGATGCGTATCGGGCAGGCCCACTACGATCATCAGGAAAAACCTCTGGCCAGGAAATTCTTGCTAAAGGCTTACCGACAGGGTGGAACCGAGATATTCAAGAAGGAAAGCAAAGTCTATCTGGAAGCTATAAGAGATCTTATCTAACCTCAGATCTCTGGATCAGACCGACAGAACCAGAAAACGGCTCTCAGTTAAATACGCCACCCGGCTTTTGCACCGAATCAAATACAAACACCATAAATTCATCCGGAGGCAGCGGACGGGCAAACAGATAGCCCTGAGCGTAGTCACAACCGAGCGAATCCAGATACTGATACTGCTGTTCGGTCTCGACCCCCTCGGCCACTACCTCGAGCTTGAGTTGTTTGGCCATACTGACAATCAGTTCAGTGATGACGCGATCATCGTCATCATCGGGCAGATCCATAATAAAAGATCGATCTACCTTCAGCTGATCAATGGGCAGTCGTTTGAGATAACTGAGTGATGAATAGCCAGTGCCAAAATCATCGATGGATATACGCACTCCCAAACGACGTATCGCATCCAGGTCCTCTATGGTTTGCTCAAGATTGGTCATAAATAGCGACTCGGTGATCTCCAGTTCCAAAAGGGACGGCTTCAAGGCGACATCTTTCAGCACCTGCTCTACTTGGTGCACAAAGCCCGGTGCCGTGAGCTGACGAGCCGAAACGTTGACACTGATAACCACTTCTTGGCGCAGAGACTTGTAGAGGGTCTTGGCCTGCTGGCAGGCAGTTTTCAAGATCCATAACCCCAACTCAAGAATCAAACCGCTATCTTCTGCCGCAGGTATAAAATCCTGAGGACCACGAATATCTCCATTGTGCAATCGCCAGCGCACCAGAGCCTCAGCAGCGTCCACTCGACCGGATTGCAAGTGCACCTTGGGTTGGTAATAGAGCACAAATTCCTGATTATCGAGCGCCTGCTTGATCTCACGCTCCAGTTCCATCCGCCGGGAAACTTCACGATTCATATCCTGGGTATAGAAGCGGAAGTTGTTTTTGCCCTTATCCTTGGCTTGATACATGGCCAGATCAGCATTCTTCATCAATTCCATGACTTGATCCGCATCGTCGGGAGCCACTGTCACGCCAATGCTGGCCTTGACCGACACCATCTGCCCTTGGAGATAGAGCGGCCTGTTGAGCGTTTGCAGAATTTTGTTGGCAACAATGGACACATAGTGTAATGCGTGCACATCTTTTAGCAGTACGGCAAACTCGTCACCGCCAATACGGGCCACCGCATCTTCCGTGCGAAGACAATCCTTCAGTCGCTGTGACACCTCGACCAAAAGCGCATCCCCGGACTCATGCCCCAGAGAATCGTTAATCATTTTGAAGTTATCGAGATCGATATACAGCAGTGCCAACATACTGTCCGAACGGCTCAAAGACGCCAATTCTTCCTCCAGCACGCCCTTAAAAAAGGTTCGGTTCTGCAGGCCCGTCAGGTGATCGTAATAGGCAAGGCGCTCGATTTCCTGAGTGTTCTCAGAGCTCTGAAATAAGGCTTGAGCGTTGTAGATAACGCTGAGCAACTCACCATCGGAGCTGTGATGACAAAAGATTTTCTCGATGTAGCTGCGGGGAACTCCCTCGGCATCCATGACCCGGATTTCGTTTGTCCAAACCCCTTCGCGCTCTATGGCTCGTTCCACAGTATCAAAGTAATCTGGCGCCAGCTTGCCGAATGAAGCTCGGTAACACTCGCGAAAACAGCGATCCACGCAGTCTTCGGGAAACACTTCAAGAAACTTCTCATTGGCGTAAATAATATTCCAGTCAGCTTCCAGAATGGCCGTCATATTGTCAGTCGCGTCCAACGTGGAATACATGGTGGATAATGAGTTGCTCATATTATCCAGGCTGACAATGGTCTTTCGATGCGCATCAAGAGTGCCACGCAGTTCGGTCGCCAAGGTATCAATGACAACGGACAGCTCGCCAATTTCATCATTGGCAAGATCGGGAGGCTGAAAGCGCCAATCGCTCTGAGCAATCGCCCGAGTAGCGGCGGTAAGCTGATGCACGGGGCCGAGCACATAGCGACGCAGCGCAAGATAGGTGAACAGTACCAACATCACACCACCAATAACCAGTACCGCAACGAGTGCGGCCTCCATTGCCGCGATGCGCTGGGTTAGAAAGCTCTCAGGGTAGAGAGCCAGCACACGCCAGCCTTGATAACTCAGATCCTGAATCGACACCCGATACAAGGTGCTGTCCAAGCTCCAAACGTCCACTCGTCCATCTGAATTCATCGACGATCGGTTGCGAATCAGCTGTTCAACCTTTTCACCAATTTGGTCATTTCCCAGAGGGTTGGCCAATAGACGATGATCCCGATCCACAAGCAGCAAAATCGGCTGAAAACCCGTATCGGGACCTCCATCACCGTTGCCGCTGTCCCAGAAGAGATTAAACGACAACTCAAAAACTCCGGCCACCACGCCGGACAAATTGCCACCCGGAGTCACCGATTGCACGACAGAGAGAATATAAATCGAGTTCAAAGGATCCAGATCCACAAACAGCGTTTGCCCATAGTCACTACTATCGCGTTGTTCGTAGAGTTTACTTTGGCGAGGATCGTAGCCCTCGGGAAAGAAGGCAACGCGGTGGGATGGCTGAGTCCGAATAAAACCCTGAGTGCTGATATAGGAGACAGACATCATGCGACTATCGAAGGCGCCTTCAACACTTTCCCACGCATCATGGGTGGCTGCAATCTCCTCCAATAGTTCTGGCGTCAGGATTGCATTTTGGGGAGCGAATACGGAGCTGTGCAGATCAAGGCGCTTACGCTGTTCAACGAAGTCGGAGCGACGTGGAACATCCCAATAGGGTTCATTGCTACTACGGGACAGCAGATCTGTTTCAATCTGCTGTGCCAAAAGGTCGACTGCATCACCGTGGGCCTGAATGTCAGCCTCCAGGCGTCTGGCAGACTCGTCCACGTAGTACTGAAGATTTGTGTCGTACTGCCGGTGGTAATCGCGATTTAACAAATAGGCGAAGGTCCCCACCAAAACGCCCAAACCGAGAAACGCAACAGCGATTATAACAAGCAATATTTTTGTACTGATGTGCGATTCAGGCACGCCTATGTCCTGCCCAAGGTTCCAATAAACAACGAAAAAAGCGTCAACATACCAAGGATAGTCAAAGGTATCTGAAACACCAGACAAAACCCGCAAACCTGCCGGAGTTGGCGTAAAATTGCACAACTTGGCTACGCTTCTCTCAAGCCTTTATCGAACCAGACGCCTGTGCCATCATGCGGCACTATTGCCAATAACATGTCGCAGTCTCGTCCATGCCGCAATCGCTGATTGATATCGCCCCGCTACAACCCCTTTTGCAATCCGGTCATCTGATCCTGACTCCCAATAGCCGGCTTAAAAACAAGCTGATTCAAGCCTACAACCATCAACAAAACCTGGACGGCAAGAGCTGCTGGCACCAACCCCGGGTTTTCGCCATACGCGACTGGTTAACCGCCCAGTACGATAATCTGCTGTCGGCAGCACGTATAGATCAGCCCGGGGCAATGGCGACAGGCACACAATTGCAACAGCTTTGGCTCAAGGTGATTGATAGCCACACCGACGGGCTGGAGTTGATCAACCCATTGCGACTGGCCAGCGATGCCAACAGCGCCTATGCCACTTTGCAGCGCTGGAATATTGATGTCGCCTCCATCGACGTGGAAACCGATCAGCAGGCTCAGTTTGTCAGTTGGGCCCAGCAGTTTGAGGCGGACCTGCAACAACAGGGGTTGATTACCCTGGAACAGCTGCAACAGAAGGTAAATCAAGCGCTGAAAGACAAGGTATTGGCGCCGGAATCGCAACTGGTATTGCTGGATTTCGACGAGATTACTCCACTACTACAAACAACTCTCGATCTGCTCTGCGCTGAGCCTAAACGCCACCGCAGCAGCATCCGGCAACAGCCTATCTGCGAACTTCGCGCCTACTCCGACAAACAGCAGGAAGTAACGCAAGCCGCACTGTGGGCACAACAGCGTCTGACTGACAATCCCGAAGCCAGTATTGGCATCATTGTTCCCAACCTTGGTCAGGAACGAGAATTACTCGCACGTCATCTCACCGAGGTGTTCGAACCTCAGTATCTGTCGCCCGAAACATCACGCTATACCCTGCCCTTTAACTTCTCCACCGGGATACCACTGGGCCAAACTCCCATCATTCAGACGGCGCTATCGCTGTTGCGACTCAACTATCGCAATTGGGACCTGGAGCAACTGATTGAGCTGTTGCATTCGCCATTTCTTGCTGAAATCACAGATATCGGTTTTACCGAAAGTCTATGTAACGGATTGCTGCAACGAGGACGACACCAAGTCAGCACCCAGCAGCTTAGGAGCCTGTGCCAACAATTGGCTGAAAAAAGCGAAAACGGCTATGGTCTGTGGTTGAGCAAAACTCTGCAACAAGCAGAAGACCACAGGCGCCGCAGCGTCAGCCGCCAGACCGCGAGCCGCTGGGCCGAATTTTTTCTTGATCAATTACAGATCTTTGGATGGCCCGGTCAACGCCGCGTCGACAGTAATGAATTCCAGCAGGTACAGCAGCTCTACAGCGTACTGGACGACTTTTCGAGAATTGACGAACTGGAAACGCCACTGAGCCTGCACGAAGCGTTTGAGCTGCTATCGAGGCAACTGGCGAGCACCCCCTATCAGGCTCAAACACCTGAATCGCCGATTCAGATTCTGGGTGCCCTGGAGGGCGCAGGGCTGCTGTTCAATCACTGCTGGGTTATGGGGATGAACCACCGGGAGTGGCCTCCAGCACCACAACCCAATCCCCTGTTACCGCTGTCACTACAGAGGGAACAGGCGATGCCCCACGCCGACGCCGAGCGCGAACTGCGCTACGCTGAAGCCCTGACGCAAGGCTACCAACGGGCCGCTGCGGAAGTGGTGTTTAGCTACGCCAAACAGGGTGAAGAAAGCCACCAGCAAGCCTCGCCCCTGCTCAATCACCTGACTCCCATTGAGGATCACACTCAAAGCGAGACCGCTATTGGCAGCTATGCACGACAACAAGTCAGCCAGCCCAGCGAGTGGTACCACACCGATCGTGCTCCGCAGGTCAGTGCTGTTGAGCGTTCGCGCCTAAAAGGCGGTTCGCAGATTCTGCGCAACCAAGCCATCAACCCCATGGCCGCGTTCCTCATTCACAGGCTTGGTGCCCGCCAGCCCACATCAATGCACCAGGGCCTTACCCCACAACAACGCGGTCAAATGCTCCACGAAGTGCTGGCAAACCTTTGGAATCAATGGCAGCGACAAAGCGTACTGCTTCAACTATCTGATGCCGAACTACAAAGTGCGGTGCACCAGGAAGTGGAAAAACAGGCGCTGGCCCTTAAGCACCGCGAGCCCGGGTATTTCAGTGACCGCTATATTGCACTCGAGATAGAACGCCTGAGCGTACTGATCCAGGGGTGGCTCGAGCAGGAAAAGCTGCGTCCCGGATTTACCGTGCACGCCACCGAGCAGAGTTTGGAAACCGACATTGAGGGATTGCCGCTGACGCTGCGCCTCGACCGCCTCGACCTGCTGGACAATGGTCAATGGCTGATCATTGACTACAAAACCGGCAATCCCCATCTCAAAAGCCTGGGAAGCGAGCGCCCGGAGGAGCCCCAGTTGCCCATCTACGCTATCGCCTATGAGCAAGAAATCTCGGCTCTGCTGTTTGTTCAGATCAACACGACGGAGACCACCATCAAAGGTATTGGAACTCTGAGTGATTACCACGAGGGTGTGGCAGGCGCCGAGAAAGGTCCGCAGTACGATCTGCCCGATAACTGGCCCGAAACCCTCAAGCACTGGCAGCAACATCTGGAAGCCCTGGCTCGCGAATTCCAACACGGCGACACTCAAAGCCAGTTCAAAACCCGAAACCTGGAGCGCTTTTACGACTACTTGGCCCCCATGTTAAGGCTAAACAGCATGGACGCGGAATCACAATCATGAACCAACCAGCCGACCATCTCGCACGCCAAACCGCACTCGACCCGACCCGCTCCTTTGCGGTAAGCGCGCCTGCAGGCTCTGGTAAAACAGGGCTTTTAACCCAACGGGTGCTAACGCTGCTGGCCCATGCCAACGACCCCGAAGAAATCCTGGCCATTACCTTCACCCGCAAAGCAGCCGCGGAGATGCAGGAGCGTATCAATGAAGCATTGGTATTGGCAGCCACCACTGAGCGACCGGAAGCAGCCCACGAACAACTGACGTGGGATCTGGCACATCGGGTACTACAGCAAGATCAGAAGCAGAATTGGGAATTACTGAAATCCCCGGGCCGCCTGCGGGTACAAACCATTGATGGCCTGTGTCGCGCGATCACCCAGTTCCAGCCCCTGGCCAGCGGTCTGGGTGGCTCGACACAGATGCTTGACGATCCCGGCGCAGCCTACCAACAGGCCGTGCAGCAGCTGTTTAAGCTGATTGATGACAGCGACTCCATTGGCCCTGAATTGGGCGTTCTGTTATCTCATCTGGACAACAATCTGGAAAGTGCGCAAGCGCTGATGATGTCGCTGTTGCAGCGCCGTGATCAATGGATGCACGCGCTGCTGCAATCCCGCGATGCCCGAGGCTACCTCGAAGCGGTTCTGGAACAACTCAATTTTGAAGTCCTGCAGGAACTGCGTGAGCTTATGGAGCCTGTGGCCAGTGACCTGTGTCTGGCGGCGGATTTTGCCGGCACCAACTGCCGCAACGACAAACCGGATGCCAGCATCTGTCATCTGGCGGGCATCGAGCAACTGCCCGGAACGGAACACCGTGACGTCGAGCTCTGGCGCGCCTTGACGGACCTGCTGCTCACCGCTGACGGCAACTGGCGCAAAGCCAGCGGTATCAACAAAAATCTGGGATTTCCGACGGCAAAGGACAAAGATGAAAAAGCGCGATTGGCCGCTCGGAAACTGGCCTTCGTAGAGATTCTGGGAGAACTGCAGCAGATTCCCAAATTAAACGATCTTCTGATCGCTGCGCGCATACTGCCCCCAGCTAGCTACCGAGAGAACCAATGGCGACTGCTCGACGCGCTGACCCGAGTACTGCCAAGATTGGTGGTAGAGCTGCAATGGGTATTTCGTCAGCTAAATGCCACCGACTTTATTGAAGTGACACAGGGGGCACTGAAAGCCCTGGGTGACAGTGATTCACCCACCGACACCACGCTGATGCTGGACTACCAAATCCGCCATATTCTGGTGGACGAGTTCCAGGATACCTCGACGCCCCAACTGCAAATGCTGGAGCGCCTTACCGCCGGCTGGGAACCCGAGGACGGACGCACTTTGTTTATTGTCGGCGATGGCATGCAGTCCTGCTACGGTTTTCGCGCCGCCAACGTGGGAATTTTCCTTGACGCCCGTAGCAATGGTATAGGCTGTGTGTCGCTTGAGCCGCTGGATCTCACCGTCAACTTCCGTTCGCAATCGGAAGTTGTCAGCTGGGTAAACCAAACCTTCGAACAGTCTTTTCCAGACAGTGATGATATTGCCCGTGGCGCTGTGCGCTACTCTCATTCGCAGGCATTTCGTGACGCCCTGCCGGGCGCTGCCGTTACTCTACATGGGTTTTTGGACGCCGAAGACCGGCTTGCTGAAGCGGCGAGTGTATGCAATCTGATTGAGGACACCCGAGAGCAATACCCAGGCGACAGTATCGCTTTACTAGTGCGTAATCGCGGACAACTGACAGACATTATTCCCGCGCTCCAGAAACGCGGTATAGAGTGGATCGCTACCGATATCGAGCCCCTTGCCCAACGCCAAGCCATTATCGACTTGATGACTCTGACTCGCGCCCTATTGCGCCCAACAGACAGAAACAGCTGGCTGGCACTGTTACGCACCCCGTGGATTGGACTCAATAATCAAGACCTTCTGACCGTTGCCGGGCTGGAAAATACATTGCAATTGCCAGACAGCCACGGGGAAATCGCTTCAGGCTTCTTGCCGCTTCTGCCTACTTTGATGGCCTTTTTAAGCCCCGAGCACGAAAACCATCACGGGTTATCAGAGCAGGGTTACCTGGCCCTGAAGCGAACGATACCGCTGCTGCATCACACCTGGCAAGATCGCTATCGCAAGACTCTGCGTCAGCGGGTACAAGGGTTATGGTTATCTCTCGGTGGCAATGCCGCCATTGAAGACGAGACAGACCTGCGCAACGCCGAAGACTTCTTCCAGTTGCTCGATCACCATGAGGAAGGAGGTAGTTTGATCCAGTGGGTGGAATTTGAGCGTGCAGTGGGCAATCTCTACGCTCGCCCGGCCAGTGTCGGCGCCGACGCCATTCAGGTAATGACGATACACAAATCCAAGGGTTTGGAGTTCGATCACGTGATTATCCCCGGTCTCGACAAAAGCCAGCGAGCCGACGAACACCAACTTCTAATGTGGCAAGAGCGCATCGACTGCAATCATGAAAAACAGCTGTTGCTGAGTCCTCTCTCGCCCAAAGGCGATGAGGGCGACCCTCTGTATCAATATCTTCGTGAAGAAGACAAACTCAAACAACGCCTGGAAACCACCCGCCTCTTGTACGTCGGTTGCACGCGAGCCATCAAGCGCCTGCACTTGTTGTGTAATTTGAAATCCACCAGTAAAGGCGATGTACGAACTCCGTCCACCGGTGCGTTGATCAGTTCAATGTGGGCCGCGGTAAAGGATCAGTTTCTACTGCATGAATCACTTGGGACGTCAGATACTCAAACGCATAACGAACCGGAGAACGAAAAAGGCAACGTTGATTATCGACTGCCACGACTGCCCTCACACTGGCAGCGCGCTCCCCTGCCTCAAGGCAATCTACTGGCAAGTTACCGGGGGCGTGAATTCGACGATGACGACAATGTTCCAGAGGACCAAACATTCCACAATCGACAGGCGAGACACCTTGGAACGATCCTGCACCGGGCTCTGCAACAGATTGTTGAGGAAGGAATTGAACACTGGAATGAGTCCAGGATTTCAAAGCAATTGCCAAGCTGGTCCGCTCAATTGCAACAGCTGGGCATTAGCGGCACATCACAGGGGCAGAGCCTGGAACTGCTGACAAAAGCGGTTCGTAATGTACTGCATGACACTACTGCACAATGGTTTCTCGACAACAGGCATTTGGACAGCGGCTGCGAAGTCGAGCTGTGGAGCGGCGGTAAGACTCCGCGACAATCAATCGTAGACAGAACTTTTATCGACCGGGACGAGCGCTGGATTATCGACTATAAAAGCAGCACACCGGGCACCGATCAGTCTATGCCGGAATTTCTGAGCCAGGAACGGGAGCACTATCGAGCCCAATTGCAGCGCTATCACGACCTCTACTCAGAACTGGATAGCGAACGAAATATTGCGCGAATTCGCACGGCGCTCTACTTCCCATTGATCAAGCACCTGGAAATCATGGACTTTTGACCGGTTTTGGTGGAATTTTCCCTTTCCACCACTCCTATTCTGTAACATTTTAAGTAGAATATGGGGTTTACAAGATCAACTGATGGAATAGTCCATGACACACAATGCAGTAGAGAACCTGAACATTGGCTCTCAGGAAGTTCTCATTTCCCCAGAGCAGCTGAAACAAGAGCTGCCTCTGACCGGCGCGGCGGAAATAGCTGTGACCGAAGGTCGCCAAACCGTACGCAACATTTTGGATCGTAAAGACCATCGCCTGATGGTAGTTATTGGTCCGTGCTCGATCCACGACGTCGACGCCGCCAAGGATTATGCCCAGCGCCTGAAGAAACTGTCGGATGAGCTGTCGGACACTCTGTACATTGTGATGCGCGTCTATTTCGAGAAACCACGTACCACGGTTGGCTGGAAAGGTCTGATCAACGATCCGTATCTGGACGATTCTTTCAAGATTCAGGAAGGCCTGCATATTGGACGTCAATTACTGCTGGATATTTCGGAAATGGGTCTGGCAACCGCCACTGAGGCTCTGGATCCCATTTCACCGCAGTACTTGCAGGATTTGGTGAGCTGGTCCGCCATTGGTGCGCGTACTACCGAATCTCAGACACACCGTGAAATGGCCAGTGGTCTGTCTTCTGCCGTCGGTTTTAAAAATGGTACTGACGGCGGCCTGACAGTTGCCATCAACGCTCTGGAATCCGTATCCAGTCCGCACAGTTTCCTGGGTATTGACGGCCAAGGCAAAGTGGCGATCACCCGCACCAAGGGCAACCCTTACGGTCACGTGGTGCTGCGAGGCGGCAACGGTAAGCCTAACTACGATTCCGTGAGCATCGCCTTGTGTGAGCAAGAGCTGGAAAAAGCCAGTGTATCTCAGAATATTATGGTGGATTGCAGCCACGCCAACTCCAACAAGAACCACGAGTTGCAGCCGCTGGTTATGGACAACATCGCCAATCAGATCATTGAGGGCAACAAGTCTATTATCGGTATCATGGTGGAATCTAATATTGGCGCCGGCAACCAGAAAATGTCTTCCAATCTGGATGATATGGAATATGGCGTATCCATCACCGATAAGTGTATCGATTGGGAAACCACCGAGAACACACTGAGAAAAATGGCCGAAGGCATTCGCGAACCTTTGAAGAATCGCTAATTACGCTGTCCCTTTCTCATTTAAAAAGCCACCTTTACGGTCACTGCTGTCCCACAGTTTGGGATAGCACATGAAAAAGCCTGAGTTCCATTGGTAAACTGTTGTTACCACACAGCAGCAATATCAAGGGACTCAGGCTTTGTCACATCATAACACCGCATTTCAGCAACTACTAAAACCCGTTTCGAGACATGAATTCGAGAAACTGGCAAAAGAACATCATCACGGCCAAAAGCTTCGTTCCGCAAGCCGGTGGGATCAGTTTCTAGGTATGGCAATGTCGCAGCTTTCGGGGCGTCAAAGCCTGCGTGATATTCAGTCGAATCTCGAATCCCAGCGCCATAAGCTTTATCATCTTGGCGCCAAACCCATAGCTCGATCAACTCTAGCTCGGATCAATGAAAAGCAGCCCGCAGAGTTATATGAAGCCCTGTTCTACAAGTTACTTGGACGCTGTAAAAATCAGCCCGGGAAACATAAATTTCGCTTTAAGAATCCGCTGTTTTCTCTTGATGCTAGCGCTATAGATCTGTCCATGAATGTTTTTCCCTGGGCGGCCCACCGCGAAGATACCTGCAACGTAAAACTGAATGTAGGGCTGAATCACGCCACAGAAATTCCGGAGTTTGTCGCCCTCAGTGACGGTAACGAAAACGATATGGTTGAGGGGCGAAAGTTTCGATTCCCGAAAGGCAGTATCGTTGCCTTCGATAAGGGTTATGTGGACTATCAGTGGTTCGGAAACCTTACAAAACAAGGGGTTAGCTTTGTAACCCGCTTACGGGCCAAGGCCGTATATCGTGTTATCAAGCGTCAAACTGTTCGTTCCGAAACGGGTGTGAGCAGTGATCAAATCATCCAACTCAGTAGTAAGCATGCGATAGAGCGAGGCGCACCTCGGTTGCGAAGAATCGGTTACCGGGATCAGGAGACTGGGAAGTTCTACCAGTTTCTGACGAACAATTTTGTTTTATCTGCCGCCACGATTGCAGCCATTTATAAGGATCGCTGGAAGGTGGAGCTGTTCTTCAAGGCAATCAAGCAAAACCTCAAGATAAAAACCTTTGTGGGCACTTCAAAGAACGCGGTATTAACACAGGTCTGGATAGCCTTAATCACCTATCTTCTGGTGGCTTTTGCTCGCCATAGCGCCAAGGAAGGGTGGTCGGTGCAGCGCATGCTCAGAGTGCTACAGCTGAGTCTTTTTGAGCGCAGAAGCCTGAAGGAGATACTGAATCCTGACCCGCCACCCAATCAAAAAGACCAGCCTCAGATGAGGCTGGTCTTATGACTGTGAAACTGTGGGACAGCAGTGCTTCGAAAAGAGCCTTTTTCAAACCGGGATTGCGCGTCAGCTGAAAATTCCCTTGAACAGGAAGAAAAATAAAATTGCCAATCCGGCCCCCGCCGGCAGCGTAATCAGCCAGCTGGTAAAAATGGTACCGACCACGCGCAAGTTCAGTGCGCCAATACCTCGTGCCAGGCCCACACCCAACACGGCACCCACCAAGGTATGAGTTGTGGAAATAGGCAAGCCAGTACCAGACGCCAATACCACAGTAGCAGCAGCACCCAGCTCTGCTGCGAAACCGCGGCTTGGTGTCAGTTCGGTAATCTTCTTACCAATGGTCGCAATTACCTTCCAACCGTAGGTTGCCAGACCAATCACAATGCCGATACCACCCAGCAGCAAGATCCAGCTGGGCATGGAGGTTTTAGCCGCTACCGCACCAGTACTCACTACACCGTAGACTGCCGCCAGCGGACCCACCGCGTTAGCCACATCGTTGGAGCCATGTGCAAACGCCATGGAGCAAGCCGTAAACACCATCAAAATTGCAAACACACGCTCAACACTGGCAAAGCGGTTGTCCTCATTGCCCTCGTCTTTAACATTGCGCATTAACCACATACCCAGTGCCATAACAGCCAGACCCACCAGAGCGGCCATACCCGCACTTTCCAAGAAACTGAACTTCATGCCAGTGTCTTTGAAAACGTGCTTCAGGCCCTTGAGCAAGGTCACCATAGCCATCAGGAAACCGACAAAAAACATGTAGATAGGGATGTAGCGTTTGGCGTTGGCAAACGGGTTGTCGGTGTTCAGAATCAAACGCTGTACGCTGCGGAACAGGAAGAAGGCAATGGTGCCGGCCAACACGGGCGAAACCACCCAGCTGGCAACAATCTTACCCACCTTGCCCCAGGACACCGCATCCACGGAAATACCCACAGCGGCAAAACCAACAATAGCACCGACGATGGAGTGAGTAGTCGATACCGGCCAACCCAGCGCACTGGCAATCAACAGCCAGGTGCCCGCCGCCAGCAGTGCTGACATCATGCCGAACACCAGCAACTCCGGTGTATCGGCCATCAGGGCCGGGTCGATAATGCCCTTGCGAATGGTAGAGGTCACTTCGCCACCGGCGAGGTAGGCCCCCAGAAATTCAAATACCATCGCGATCACAATGGCTTGTTTGATGGTCAATGCTCGGGAACCCACCGAGGTACCCATGGCGTTGGCCACGTCGTTGGCGCCAACACCCCACGCCATGAATACGCCAAACATACAGGCGAGAATCAGCAGCGTATTGCCGTGCTCAGCAAGAATGCTCATGGTTAATAACTCCTAAATGATCTATTTGGCGAGTAGCATCTGCAGGCGCGAGCCTACTTTCTGCGCCTTGTCGGCCAATTCACCGACCCACTCAATAATGCGATAGGTGAACATCACATCCACCGGCGGCAACTCTTTTTCTACCTTGAACAGTTTGCTGCGAATTGCGATCTGCAATTTATCGGTCTTGCTCTCAAGATCATCCAGTTTCTTAATCAGCTTTTGCACCAAGCGCACCTCAGGACCACCAAAACCCGCTTCCAACAGCTCATCCAGTTCGTTAATGGCCTTAAGGGCCTGTTCTGAAGTAGCGATGGAGGCTTTCACGAAGGCGGTCATGTCTTTGCGAATCTTTTTCGGCATGCGCATTTCACGACCCAACATGATACCGGCAATGTCCTTGGCACAGTTGGCGATCTGATCCTGCATGGTCAGCAGTTCCAACAGGTCGCCGCGAGGCACTGGCAGGAACAGACTTTTGGGCAGCTCCAGACGAATCTTCTTTTTCAGATCGTCCGCCAGATTCTCCTGCTCTGAGATTTTCTGCTGAATTTCTCTCGCCAGATCCCAATCTTCCTTGTTGGTGGCATCAAAAAAGTCCGCCAGCAACACAGCGGTGGCATGAGACGCCGCCATATGCTCCTGAATCGGGGTAATCGGGGATTTGCCAAACAGGCTGGCAAGGGGGTTTGAAATAACCATAGTAAGGTCTCTCGCAGGTGTCTTGACGCGGTGCGAAGTATAGTGACCTCCCCCTCAGAAAACACCCCGAAAAATGACATTTTTATTATGGAGTCATGAAGTTTTTTTGAAGAATTGATCTGGGGCAGGTTTTTGGGGTCCTAAGGCTGCAAAACAGCAATCACCTCGGCGTGATTCATGTGCCTGGCCCAATCCAGCGCGGTGCGACCATCGCGGTCTCGCAGATGGCGATTGGCCGAGGCCTCGAGTAGCAATTCAACGCTCGGTGCACGCCCTTCTTTTGCCGCCCAGATCAAAGCCGTCCAGCCCAACGTCGGCTCCTGTGCATCCAAATCCGGCTGGTACTCGAGCAGCAAGCGCACCAATTCGGGACTGCCCTCACCGGCGGTGACCATCAATACGCTATAACCACCTTTATCCACGGCATTGACGTCTGCACCTGCTTCCAGCAGCAGGTGAGCCACTGCACGATGACCGTTTTGAGACGCACGCATCAAAGGTGTCCATAAACAATCATCACGCTGATCGGGTGTATCCACTGAATCCAGCAAAATGGCCACTTCTGCGAGATCGCCGTGTTCTGCGGCCAAATACAGTTCCGTGCGGCCGCGGTTATCCCGCTCCGGCGCTTGATAGACCGCCGCTTTGACGATGAAGAACGTCATCAATACCATCACAATTGAAGTACTGTAGGGATAGCGGTAGGCAAATTGCTGCAGCATGTCTACGACCTACATTGCGGCCAGCACATCGGGTAACTCTGGCAGGGTCTGACCACCATCAACCACCAGGGTTTTCCCGGTGATATAAGACGCCGCATTGGAGGCCAGAAACGCCACCGCCTGAGCAATTTCGTCAGACTCTCCCAATCGATCCATGGGAATCGCCTGCACCATCGGATGCAAATAGCTGGCGCCCAAACCGTTGAGCCACTCGGTGCGCACATTGCCAGGCATCATCGACGCCCCCAGCTGCGCCAAGGGCAGGGCTATAACCCGTCCAGTGCCTTTTCCGGCACCGGTCACCAGGGCATTCGACAGATCTATCACGGCAAAGCTCCTTTCATTGTCTCCCGGGGCCTGTTAACAGGCCCGACTATTCTAGAGATCGAAGAAAAACCGGGTATACCCGCTGGATCAAACACCACGCATAAAATCGCGGCTATCCGCGCTGGCGGAATCTGGCTAGAATCAACCCAAGAGATCTTCGCGAGGGTCTGAATTTCAATGCGTGTGAACAGGGAGTGGGTATGAACGACCAGGCGATTGGCAGCAGCCAAGCCACGTCAGATCGGGTGCTGGATTTACGTGGCCTGGTCAATGATCTAGTGGGCGATGGCCACCTGAGCCAGGAGGACGCCAATCTCCTCACCTCCCAGACGCGCAGCCGCGAACAGGCCGCCATGCACCCGCTGACGTATATCGGCAGCCATCTGTTTGAAGACCAGGCCATCAGCGGTGGTGTACTGGACGAAGCAATACTCACCGAATGGCTGGCTGGCAAGGCCGATCTCAACGTGGTGCATATTGATCCCCTGAAAATGAACGTGTCGGCGCTCACGGAAGTAATGTCCTACGCCTTTGCCAAACGCCACGGCATCCTCTGCGTCGATATGAATCAGGACGAAGTGGTGGTGGCCTGCTCCGAACCCTACTCCAACGCCTGGGTGCCGCAACTGGAACACGTCGCCCGCCGTACCGTGCGTCGCGTGTTTGCTCTGCCATCGGATATCTACCGCTACACGCTGGAATTCTATACGCTGTCCAAATCCATCAGCGGCGCCAAGGGCATCGCCGGCGCATCCAATGTCACCAACTTTGAACAACTGTTGGAGCTCGGCGCCCTCAAAGACCCGGAAGCCAACGACCAGCACATCGTCAACATTGTTGACTGGCTACTTCAGTACGCCTTTGACCAACGCGCCAGTGATATTCACATCGAGCCACGCCGTGAGATTGGTCGAGTGCGTTTTCGCATCGACGGTGTGCTGCACCAGGTGTATGAATTGCCTTCGGCCATCACCACCGCGGTGACCAGTCGATTGAAAGTGCTGGGTCGCATGAACGTCGCAGAAAAGCGCCGCCCACAAGACGGCCGCGTTAAAACCAAGCGCGCTTCGGGCAGCGAAGTAGAGCTGCGCCTGTCGACGCTGCCCACCGCCTTCGGCGAAAAGCTGGTGATGCGTATTTTCGACCCCGATGTATTACTGCGCAGCTTTAGCGAACTGGGTCTGACCGGTGACGACTATCAGCGCTGGCGCAGCATGACCTCGCGCCCTCATGGTATCGTACTGGTCACCGGCCCCACAGGTTCCGGTAAAACCACCACGCTCTACTCGACCCTGAAGCAATTGGCCTCGAGTGAAGTCAATGTCAGTACCATTGAAGACCCCATCGAAATGGTGGAGGAGAGCTTCAATCAGACACAGGTGCAGCACAATATCGACCTGGACTTTGCCGCCGGCATCCGCACCCTGCTGCGTCAGGACCCGGACATCATTATGGTGGGCGAGATTCGCGATTTAGAGACCGCGCAGATGGCGGTGCAGGCAGCGCTGACCGGGCATTTGGTACTGTCGACACTGCATACCAACGATGCCGCCACCGGCGTCACGCGCCTGCTGGATCTTGGAGTTCCCTCCTATCTCATCAAATCCACAGTACTCGGTATTATGGCGCAACGCTTGATTCGTACCCTGTGCCCCCACTGCAAACAGGAAGGTAGTCTGGATTCCAACGCCTGGAAACAACTGGTAAGTCCCTGGAAAGCCGCCGAACCCAAAGTAGTCTATGAACCCGGTGGCTGCCTGGAATGCCGCAATACCGGCTACCTGGGTCGCCAGGGGATTTATGAAATCATGCCCATGACCGAAAGCCTGCAGGCACACGTAGACAGCGACTGTGACATCATCGGTCTGCGCAACACCGCCATGCGCGAAGGCATGCACACATTGCGACTATCCGGTGCCCACAAGGTGGCTCAGGGTTTAACTACCATTGAAGAAGTTTTGAGCGTCGCGCCACCCCCGGAAAGCAATCAGTAAATCGCCTCTTGATCTCAATCAGTCGGGCGATTGGCGAGCACCGCTAGAATAACGGTTTTTGCTCTTGGCTTCTGAACACTGAACACACTGATTCAGCAGCTTCTATTTATTGGAAACCCTATTGTTGGAAACCCTATTGTTGGAAACCTCTATGCTGCCACTCGACACCATCCCCGTCCGACTTCAAAAGGATCTGCAGCAACAGATCGAAGCGTGGCAAAACCGCGCCAGTGACGACGTGAAACACCGTTTGCAGCATGCCATCGAGGCATCACCCGAACTGGCGCAGCAACTGGCGCGCATATGGGCCACCAGCGACTTTGTCGCCAACACCGCCAACACTCAGCCACCAGCGTTTGCCGACTGGATAGACAGCGGTGTCTGTGCACGAGCATTGAGTTTTGAAGAAATGCAGAGCCTGCTCGAGCAACGACTGGAGAAGTGTAGCGACAGTGGTGATGAAAAAGATTTTGAACGGCAACTGCGCTGCTTTCGCCGGGATATGATGCTGCGCATTGTCTGGCGCGACTTCTGCCGCCTGGGGTCCATGCAGGAAACTGTACAGGACACCTCCAATCTGGCCGACGTCAGTATTCAGGCGGCCATCAAGTTTTACTACGCCCAGCTGCAACCGCGCTGGGGCACCCCCATCGGCAAATACGACGCTAAACCGCAACCTATGATCGTGCTCGGCATGGGCAAGCTCGGCGGTGGCGAACTGAATATCTCCTCTGACATCGACCTGATCTTCTGCTACCCCGAAAGCGGGCAAACCGAAGGTGGCCGAACACAAATCAGCAACCAGGAATTTTTCGTCAAGCTGGGCCAGAAAATCATTGGCGGGCTGGACAACACCACCATGGACGGATTTGTATTCCGGGTGGATATGCGGCTGCGCCCTTATGGCCAAAGCGGGGCTCTGGTACTCAATTTCGACTCTATGGAAGAGTACTACCAGACCCAGGGCCGTGAATGGGAGCGCTACGCCATGATCAAAGCCCGGGTCGTATCCGGTGAGGCCATTGCAGGCGGCGTCACAGCAGGCAAGCAACTCATGACTATGCTTCAGCCCTTTACCTATCGCCGCTACCTGGACTACAGCGCCATTGAATCCATGCGTGCAAT
>Ga0256829_1001183_pt1 | contig 22333 bp, 17 predicted proteins | sample 131447metaG_FD_185979 | JGI IMG/M metagenome (GOLD analysis project Ga0256829, IMG submission 185979) | Hydrothermal vent microbial communities from Lau Basin, Pacific Ocean - 131-447 | ecosystem: Environmental > Aquatic > Marine > Hydrothermal vents | place: Pacific Ocean: Lau Basin | collected...
TGTTTTGTCTATACTAAAGTCTATATTTGCCTTATCATTTGAGCTCATATTTTCAAGCAAATAATCAAGCAGCATATCAACACTTATGCCCGCATACAACTTCTTGCCAACCTTCACACTCTTTGGGCGAAGTGTCATAACATGCTCAAAATCTATGCCATCTTCACTAAAGCCACCACTATTTAAGTCAGTTTCAACTGTTCCTATGGAGATTATGCAGTCTGAACTTTGCATAAGCTCCACCATGCCTTGCGTACTGTAATCACCTGCGTAAATGCCTAGATAATTTGGCTCTGCTATACTTGTTTCGTTTATGATTGATTTGCCCATCAAAGTTGTGGCAAATTTTGCCTGAGTTTTTTGCAATATCTTTGTCATCTTTTCTCTCCAGCCAAATCTTGCAACATTTATACCTAAAAATATAACAGGCTTTTTGGCTTTTAAAAATCTCTCGATGATTTCATCTCCAACTTTGGCTACTATCTCGCTATCTCCTCCTCTTTGTCTATAAAAAGAGATATCTTCTACAGTTTGAGATATCTCCATATCTATCAAATCAGTCGGAACCCCCAAATAGCTTGGTTTTTTGGTTATGAGCATATTTAAAACTACTCTTTGAATCTCTTCGAGATAATTCGTCTCAGTCAGAATCGTTGTAGCACCGCAAATCGATTTGAAAGATTCTAAAAAACTGTTTTTTTGAAAATTTGCCAATGTGTGGTGGACTGGAATATCTTGTTGAATAACTTTACTATTTGGATAACCTACAATATGAAGCACAGGAACATTGTGAGCATAACTGCCAGCTATGCCATTTGCCGCACTGAGTTCTCCCACGCCTGAAGTAGTTACAAGTACGCCGATTCCTTTTTCTCTAGCATATCCATCGGCTGCATAAGAGGCATTTAGCTCATTGCAATTTCCTATCCAACTAAGCTTGCTTTCTTTTACAATAAAATCTAAAAATCTAAGGTTATAATCCCCCGGAACTCCAAAAACATGCTCCACCTCTAACTTTTTAATCACATCAATAATCAAATCTCCAAGAGTCATAGTCAAATCTCCTTTTATAGTTAGGTATTTATCAGGCTTTTTGCAAAAAGCCTGATGATAATTGTAACACTTTTTTTCAAGATTAGCTATAATTACAACAAAAAAGATAAAAATTGCAAACAAAATTTCAATTAAACAGTACATTTTCACCAACAGGCGACCAACCTGAAGCTATCAAAAAACTTGTGCATTCTCTAAAAGAAGGGAATAGATATCAGACTTTAGTCGGTGTTACGGGAAGCGGAAAAACATTTACTATGGCAAATATCATCGCCCAACTCCAAATGCCAACGCTTATAATGACTCACAATAAAACTTTGGCTGCCCAACTTTATAGTGAATTTAGAGGGTTTTTTCCTAAAAATCATGTGGAGTATTTTATCAGTTATTATGATTATTATCAGCCTGAAGCTTATATTCCTAGGGCTGATTTGTTTATAGAAAAAGACAGCTCTATCAATGAAGAGTTAGAGAGGCTTAGGCTTAGTGCAACTGCTAGTTTGCTTAGTTTTCATGATGTCATCTGCGTGGCTTCTGTATCGGCAAATTATGGTTTGGGTGACCCTGATGAGTATAAAAGTATGGTACAAGCTTTAGAAGTCGGGCAAGAGATAAATCAGAAAAGATTACTTTTGCAATTAGTAGATATGGGATACAAAAGAAATGATGCCTTTTTCGATAGAGGTTGTTTTAGGGTAAATGGTGATGTTATCGATATACACCCAGCTTACAGCGAAGATGAGGCTATAAGGATAGAATTTTTTGGTGATGAGATTGAAAGCATCTACTATTTTGAAGTATTGACAAATGAAAAGCAAAAAGATGTCTCTAAAGTCGTGATTTATGCGGCAAGTCAGTTTATAGTAGGTCAAGGGCGACTCAAAAATGCTATAAAGATGATAGAAGATGAGTTAGGACAGAGGTTAAAGTTTTTAAAAAGTGAAAATAAGCTAGTAGAATACCAAAGGCTTAAAAGTAGAGTTGAGTTTGACTTAGAGATGCTCCAAGCCACTGGAGCTTGTAAGGGTGTGGAAAATTATGCCAGATATCTAACAGGCAAAAAAGAAGGGGAAACGCCTTTTTCTCTTTTTGATTATTTTGAATCTATGGGGAAAGAGTATCTTGTCATCGTAGATGAGTCACATGTAAGTCTGTCCCAATTTCGGGGCATGTACGCGGGAGATAGGAGTAGAAAAGAGGTTTTAGTGGAGTATGGATTTAGACTTCCAAGTGCTCTTGATAATCGTCCTTTGATGTTTGATGAGTACATAAACAAAGCTCCGCATTTTCTTTTTGTCTCTGCTACACCAAAGGAGTTAGAGTTAGAACTCTCCGGTGAAAATGTAGCTGAACAAATCATAAGACCAACAGGCTTGCTTGACCCTGAAGTTGAGATACTTGATAGCGATAATCAAGTCGAAAAATTGCATGACCTCATCAAAGAAGTTATAGCAAAAGACGAGAGAGTTTTAGTGACAGTTTTGACAAAAAAGATGGCTGAAGAGTTGAGTAGATACTATAGTGAACTAGGATTGAAAGTCAGATACATGCATTCGGATATTGATGCGATAGAGCGAAATCAGATAATCCGCTCTCTTAGGCTTGGCGAATTTGATGTATTGGTTGGCATAAATCTTTTGCGTGAAGGGCTTGATTTGCCTGAAGTTTCACTTGTTGCCATACTTGACGCCGATAAAGAGGGATTTTTAAGAAGCGAGACGAGTTTAACTCAAACCATGGGAAGAGCTGCTAGGAATATAAATGGAAAAGTGATAATGTTTGCTAAAAAAATCACAAATTCTATGGAAAAAGCTATAAAAATCACACTAAAGAGAAGAGAATTACAAGAAAAGTATAACACCCAACACAATATAACACCAGCAAGCACGACAAGAAAACTAGATGAGAATCTAAAAGTAGAGGATTTAGGGGAAATTTTTAATAAGTTTGATAAAAAAGATAAAATTCCACCTAGTCAAAAGAGACAAATCATAAAAGAAATGAGTGCAAAAATGCACCAAGCTGCAAAAGACTTGGAGTTTGAAAAGGCTGCAAAGTTAAGAGATGAGATAACAAAGCTTAGAAAACTGTAAAAAATTTGATATAATAGTTTTGTTAAAATAAAGACATAGGACAGAGTGATGGCAAATCTAAACGAATCTAAATACTACATCAATAGAGAATTATCTTGGCTTAAATTCAACACTAGGGTGTTAGAACAAGCAAAAAAGACAGAACTTCCATTGTTGGAGAGATTAAAATTTTTAGCCATCTATGCCACAAATTTAGATGAATTTTATATGATTAGAGTGGCCGGTTTAAAGCAGCTTTTTAATGCTGGTGTTATAGTCACCGGAACTGATAAAATCACTCCATTGGACCAACTTAGGGAGATTCGAGATTATCTTATAAGCGAAAAAGGGGTACTCCAAGATACTTACCATGCGATTCGAAAGGAACTTGGGAAGGAAGAACTTTATATCAAAAACTACGAAGATTTAGATGATGAGTTAAAAGAAAAAGCTGATGAGTTTTTCTTTTCAAATATCTTGCCTGTCATCATCCCAATCGCCGTTAATACAACTCATCCTTTTCCGCACCTAAATAATCTTAGTTTTTCACTTGCTGTAAAATTAAGTGATGAAGAAAATATGGATAAATTTAGATATGGAATGATTAGAATTACGAGAGTATTGCCAAGATTTTTTCAAGTAAATGACAATCACTATGTACCTATAGAGTCGATAGTACACGAACATGTGGAAGATATATTTACAGGATACAAGCTAATATCAAGTGCGGCTTTTAGGGTTACTAGAAATGCAGATATCGTTATAGAAGAAGAAGAAGCAGATGATTTTATGCTCATCATGGAACAAGGGCTAAAACTACGAAGAAGAGGTGCTTTTGTCAGGCTTGACATCCAAGAAAATTGCGATCCTGATATACTTGATTTTTTAAATTATCATATGAAAATATTTGCAAAAGATATATATAGTTATAATCTTCCATTAAACTTAGGAGCTCTTTGGGAGATAGTTGGAAACAAAAATTTTTCAAGGCTTACTCTGCCTCCGTATCATCCAAAAGTTTTGCCACCATTAAATAAAAATGAATCAATCTTCAGGACTATTAGAAAACAAGATATATTGTTATATCACCCTTATGAGAGTTTTGAATCCGTTACTAGGCTCATCAAGGAATCGGCAAAAGATTCAAAAGTTATCTCAATTAGAGTCACACTTTACAGAGTTGAAAAAAATTCTGCTATCATCCAAGCTCTTATAGATGCAGCAAACGAAGGCAAGCAAGTAACTGTTATGGTGGAGCTTAAAGCTAGATTTGATGAAGAAAATAACCTGCATTGGGCTAGGTCACTAGAGCAAGCTGGAGCTCATGTTATATACGGAATCACTGGTTTTAAAGTACATGCAAAAGTTGCTCAGATAATCCGCCAAGAAGATGGTGTGCTAAAATTTTATATGCATTTAGGGACTGGAAATTACAATGGTGCAACTGCTAAGATTTATACGGATGTAAGCTACTTTACATGTAAGGATGAATTTGCTAAAGATACCACTTCTTTTTTCCATATACTCTCAGGTTTTTCAAAAAGTCAAAAACTAGAAACTCTAAAGATGTCTCCCACACAAATAAAACCAACTCTGTTAAATATGATAAACAATGAATCAAAAAAAGGCGAAGATGGCAGAATCATAGCAAAGATGAACTCTTTGGTGGATTCTGATGTCATAAAAGCTTTATATAACGCTTCTATAAATGGTGTCAAGATTGATTTGATCATAAGAGGTATTTGCTGTTTGAAGCCTGCTATCAAAGGCATTAGTGAGAACATAAGAGTTATATCGATAGTAGGTAGATACCTAGAACATGCCAGGATATTTTACTTTAAAAGCTCAAATCCATGCATGTTTATATCAAGTGCGGATTGGATGCCAAGAAATTTGGAGCGAAGGTTGGAGCTTATGACACCTATCATAGAAAAGCCATTGCAAGAAAAACTTTTAGAGATACTTCAGCTTCAGCTAAATGATAACAATCTTGCTTATGAATTGCAAAACAACGACCAATACAAAAGAGTGGAAGTAACAGGACAAAAAACGATAAATTCCCAAAAGATTTTGGGTGATTATATAAATAAAATCTTTAGCACCCTTAGAAAAGATGCGGACACCAATAAAGCTGAAAGATTGGCAAAAAAACTTTTTAAGGAGAGCTAGATGATTTTGCCATATAAAGGCATTATGCCAAAAATCGAAAAAGATGTTTTTATCGCAAACAGTGCCGACATCATCGGTGATGTGCTGATTGGAGAAAATAGCTCTGTTTGGTTTGGCTGTGTTATAAGAGGCGATATAAACTACATAAAAATAGGAAAAAATACAAACATACAAGACATGAGCATGATACATGTGGACCATTATACAAAAGAAGATAAGAGTGATGGACACCCAACATATATAGGAGACAATGTCACCATAGGTCACAAAGTTATGCTTCACGGATGTATCGTAGGCGATGCCTGCCTTATCGGCATGAGTACAACTATACTAGATGGTGCCATTATAGGAAAAGAGTCCATAGTAGGGGCTGGCTCACTTGTAACAAAAAACAAAATCTTCCCTCCAAGATCACTTATCATGGGTTCCCCTGCAAAAGTTATCAGGGAATTAAACGAAGAAGAGATAGCTTCGCTTTATGAATCAGCTCAAAATTACATAAATTATAAAAATGATTATTTATGAAATTTGATTTGGCAATTTTTAGATTAATTACACTTTAGATTTATTTTTCTTCTTTTTCTTCTTTTTTGGTGGACATGAAAAATCTATCAACTCTTCTGTTGTGTTTATTCCCTCTGGTAAAGTTGATAAACATTGCTTAAACACATAATCAGCCATCCTTGCATCAACTAAAGCGCGGTGCTGAGACCCAAATGAGATATCGAAAAATTCCATCAAAAACCCAAGTCCATATTTTTGTGCTACAAAGCATTTTCTTGAAAGCTCGATTGTGCAAAGTTTACGATTTAAAAGTGGACCAAAGCCAACTTGTTGCATAGATGCTGATATAAAATTATAATCAAACTTTACATTGTGGGCTATAAAAACTGCATCAGATAAAAAGAGCCTAAATTTTTCCAAAACAAAGGCAAGAGATGGAGCATCTTTTAAATCTTCAAGCGTGATTCCAGTCAATATTGTGATAGACTCAGGCAACAAATCCGTATAAACAAATGTTTCAAATCTATCTATCTCAACACCATTTTGAATCATGACTGCACCAATCTCTATGATTTGGTATTCGCTAGGTTTACTTCCGCTTGCTTCTATATCAACAATGCAAAATTTCTGATCTTTTATATCTGTTTTTGAGGTTTTAATATAAAATTCCTCATCATTATCACAAACAGGAAGCCCTAAGAGCCTCAGGTTTTCCAAGTCATCAGTATCTACATCTTCTAAAGATTTTATCTCTTTTATCTCTTTTAAAAAATCATCTTTTGTGATTTTATTTTGTTTTAACTTCTCTACTAGCGTATCAAAATATTTCAATTTTTAACCTTATCTATAAACTCTTTTATCTTACTTGTATCTTTTATACCCTTGCTCTTTTCAACTCCACTACTTACATCAAAACCATAAAAATTATATTTTTTTATTTCATCAATATTTTGTGCATTTAATCCACCAGCTAGGATGATGCGAGAACAGTCAATTCCTTCAAACCACTGTGTATCAATCCTCTTTCCTTTACCACCAAAACCTTCTACAAAAGCATCTACCATTTTGTATTCGTTTGCATATTTTGTGATATCTTGTTGACAAGCAGCTCGTATCACTTTAATATGAGGCAAATCTAAGTTCTCATACAACTGGGCATCTCCATCAAAATGAATCTGGGCTAAAGACATCTTTGCAAGCTTACATGTAAGGTTTATTTCAGAAGCCATTTCATTTACAAAAAGTCCAACTTTTTGAACAAAAGGAGGAAGCAATTCTGCTATCTCTCGTGCGATTTGAGGCTCTATATATCTTGGTGATTTTTTATAAAAAACAAAGCCTAAGGCATCTGCACCGTAAAGCACAGCAGCCTTAGCATCCCTTATATTTGTTATCCCACATATCTTTACTTTAGGAGTCACTATTTCAGACTACTCATCGCATCTTTGTATGATGGGTTACTAAAAACAAAATTTCCAGCGACCACTATATCAACTCCTGCATTTGCTAACTCTTTTACATTTTTATCATTAACACCACCATCAACTTCTATCAGCGTGTTTAATCCTCTTTTATTTATCATGCTCTTTAATTTTCTAGCCTTTTCTATCACTGAGGGTATAAATTTTTGCCCACCAAAACCAGGGTTTACACTCATCAAAAGCACCATATCTAAATCATCTAATATATACTCTATCGTCTGGGGTGGGGTATGTGGGTTTAATACGATTGCTGGTTTTATGCCATAGCTTCTTATCTTTTGTATAAGCCTATGGGGATGTTTTTCTGATTCGATATGAAAAGATATAAATTCAGGTTTTAGCGGAGCAAAGAGCTCAACAAAAAAAGTATTATTTTCAACCATAAGATGAACATCAAGAGGTTTGGTAGCCGCCTTCGCAACAGCTTTAACAACAACTGGGCCAATAGTCATATTTGGCACGAAATGTCCATCCATGGCATCTACATGTATATAATCACAACCACCATCGCAAATGGCTTTAATTTCTTCATCTAATCTGCCAAAATCTGCAGATAATATACTCGGGGCGACTTTCATTTTTTTCCTTTTATTTGGATAAAAACAAGATCATATCTTGCTTTTGTATTTTAAAATTTACTTGAACACCGATATGTCCATTTTCTAATTTAATCACTTCTGAAATCTTATCAAAAATTCTTGGCATTGTTGTTTCAATATTTATGTGCTTACTTTTTAGTTTTTGTATAACTTTGCTACCAATCACATTTGAAAATTCACTATAAGCATCCTTTAATTCTTCTTGCGTAAAATCTTCACTCATTAAAATTTTACAAACTTCTTTTGCGACATTTTCTTCCATAACCAAAACAAATATGCAATCCATATCTCCATAAATTCCCATTATTGATATAAGATATTTTGCGTCATCACCATGTATAAGTTCTTGTATATTTACTGTTCTTTTCTCAACACTGTTATCTGATAGTGCCTCTACTGTGTGAACAGTAGAATCTATAACATCAGGTAAAATAGATATGGTTTTTCTGTCAATTTTAATTTTCTTTAACATTTTTCGTGCTTCCAAATTTGCCTGGTGCACATTTGTTTCATCTTCAAAAAAACTTATCAAATTATCATACAGAATGATTCCTGCATCTTCTATATCATTTATCAAAATTTGTGCAATTTTTCCTGATTTTAGCCCACAAATAGCTATGCTTACTCCATCTTCTGCTCCATCTATTGATAATTTAGTTAAAAAATTAGCACCATGAATGTTTATAGATGAAACATCCTCGGCATTAAAACAAAATATCCTAAACCCTACTTTGATGGCATTTCTATGATACTTCGTGTTAAAATCTTTGGCAAAATCTGAATCAATAAAACTTTTTAATGTGTATATGATTATATTATTTTTAATAAAAACAGAAACCTTTTTTTCCATACTCCCGATGTGTGAATTTTCGACCATAAAATCATAATTTTTTCTTGTTTTTTCAAAGTCCTCTCTATCTTTTGATATAACCACTTTATGTTTTCGCTCTATCAAAGCCATAGCCAATTGATTTTTTTGCTCACTATCCTTGGCATATATAATTATCTCTTTTTCTTCACTCTTTTTTGTACCACAAAACCAAAAAAGTATATCTTCACTTTGTATAAGTGAAAATGAAATATCATGTGAAAAAAGCTCTTGTATCAAATGAAACTTCTTTTTATCATAGTCACAAAACCCTACAAATGCTGCACATTTATCTTTTAAAAACAACATTCTATCAACCAAATAAGCCATGCCTTTTTTATTAAAAAACACAACTTTTTTTAAAGAAACAAAGATAGCTTCTGGTTTTTTTGCAAGTATCTCTTTTTCATCTAAACCAGTTATAATCACCGATGCATTTTCACCATCTATAAACCCTGAAGGATAAAAAAGTGCTACAGAATTTTTAAATACTGGTTTCATTTTGCAATCAAAGAGTAAAAATCAAGTATATCATTTTCATCAAATTTTAATGAAAAATCAAAAAAGTCATTTAATCCGCTTTGGATGACATAAGACTTGCTCATTTCATAGCTTATTAGCAACCTTAGAAAAATAATAGGCCTATACATGTTGGAGTTTTTATCTAATTTATTTGAAGAGATAAGCGTTATAAAATCTTGTATATTTTTATTAAATTCCCATTTTTTAGCAATCTTGCTAGTTACATCAAAAAGAGTATTGCCACTCATTTTAAAAAGCAATTCATCAAAGCTAGTTTGTTTTGATTCTCGCAATAAAAGTATGGTTCCTTTGATATCTCGAAAAAGCATCTCGCAAACAATCAAAGCAGCTGGCAGTAGAGTTATACAAGCTCTCATGTCTTTATCATCAATGTTAAGAAAATCTAAGATTTTATTCCAATTTACAATAAGATTTGATTGTAAATTTTGAAATTTTTTATTTGAAAAATCAAATACTTCCCATTTTTTAGGGATAATCAAAAGCGAATAGTAACCATATATTATTTGCTTCGCACTATCTAGTCCTAAGATTCCGAATATCTGATGTGGGTCTTTTATCTCTTTTGTAAAACCAAATATAGGCTTGTTTACAATCTTGGAAAGAAACAATATAAAAGTTTTATCTTCTTTTACAACATTTGCAGCTTGCATCATGTCTGCTGCATCAAGATGAGATAAGCAAGACTTCATAACTTTTGGGACAGGAGGAATCGTGCTTATATAATTCTCGATTGTAGAGTTTGTTAGCAAAAAACATATCCTTTTGATGGAATTTGTAGATTTTATCTTTAATTTCATAAAACCTTTATAAAATTTAGGTATAATATCAGCCTTAATAAAACACCAAGGGATTTAAAATGGCTAGAAGATGCGCAATAACAGGAAAAGGACCGATGTCTGGAAACAATGTCAGTCATGCTCATAACAAAACAAAAAGAAGATTTCTTCCAAATCTTAGAACAGTAAGAGTTACTTTAGAAGATGGCACAACTAGAAAAATCAAAGTTGCTGCTTCAACTCTAAGAACTATGAAGAAAAACGCTTAACTAATCTTCACTACTAAATCGGGGGTGAAACCGTCAATGCTTCGTAAAATAAAAAAACTTTTACACTGGAGCGACAGAAGCATCCCCGCGATTAACTTAAATACTGAACTTTATCAACAATTAAAACCCTTTAGACTTCCTCTTATCTTAACTGTGCTTATGATACTCGTAGGAGCACTAGGGTATATGATAATCGATGACTTCTCACTTGATGATGCGATTTACCAAGCTGGTATCACTTTTACTACGGTTGGATTTGGAGAAATTGCACCGATTTCCAAAGCAGGTAGAATTTTTACTTTAGCCCTTATAATACTTGGATTTGGAGTATTTTCCTTTTCAATTGGTCTTTTAGTAGAAGTGCTAAATAAAGGGGATTTTGTACGAATCTTAAAGGAGCGCCAAATGTTATACAATATCGCTAGATTGAAAAATCACTATGTTATTTGTTACCATAACGAATACACAATAGAGCTAACAAAACAATTCAAAAATGCCCACATACCTTTTGTTGTGGTGGCTCCTGATAAAAATTTAGTATCAATAGCTAAAGAATACAAATATCCATATTTTGTTCAAGAAGAACCCCACAGCGAAGTTGCTTTGCTAAAATCAGGACTCTCTAGTGCAAAGGGCTTGATCACTCTTAGTAAAAATTTAGCTGACAATATAGCTCAAATAGTAACTGTTAGGCTATACGAAAAAGAGATTGGCTTAAAAAATCCCTATCTTATAATGTCACAAGCCGCAAATCAAAATGACATAGAAAAACTAAAAAAACTAGGTGCTAATAGTGTTGTAAGTGCCTCAAAACTGATGGCTCAAAGGATAAGCGCCATGAGCGTTAGACCTGATATGGAAAATATGCTTGAAAATATACTCTACCGAAGAGACATACCAATCGATATGGAAGAGATTACAGTTCCAGGGCACAGTTGGCTAAGATTTAAAAAGATAAAAGAAGCACATATAAGAGAGATTGTAAATGTGAGTATTGTTGGGCTAGAAGATGCAAATGGAAAATTTATTCCTATGCCAAGAGGCGACACTCTTATAAGTGGAGATACCAAGCTATTTGTTGTAGGCACTGGTGAGGGCATAAGAAATACAAAAAATATAATAAACAGCAGATATAAACCACAGGAGCTAAAATATGTTTAATATACTATCTATAAAAAATGGCATAGAAAATGTCGATGGATTTTACTGTGGTGGCATCAATGCTGGGCTCAAAAAAGATGGCGAAAAAGATGTAGCCTTTATAAGAAGTGACGCCCAGTGTGATATATCTGCAGTTTTTACTACAAACAGATTTCAAGCATCTCCCATAAAACACTTTAAAAGATACCAAGAAAACTTCAAAACAAATTTTATCTTGATGAATTCTAAAAATGCAAATGCGATGACTGGTCAAAAAGGTATTGATGATATTGATTTTATATTTGAAAACATAAATTTTAAAAATATTATAAATCCAATTATGAGCTCAACCGGAGTCATTGGATATCCACTTGAAACACAAAAAATTATAGATGCTGCAAATAGATTTGATTTTAATTCAAAAAACTCAAACTCTTGTGCTAATGCAATCATGACAACTGATAATTTCAAGAAAGAGATGTGTGTCAGAGTTGAGTTAGACGATGGAAGCTTTTTTCATATCGCAGGAATTTGCAAGGGAGCTGGCATGATAAATCCTGCCATGGCCACTATGCTTTGCTTTGTTGTGAGTGATGCAAATATCCCAAAAGACGATATGGATGAAATTTTAAAACAAAGTGTAGAAAATTCTTTCAACAAGATTAGTGTTGATGGCGATACATCCACAAATGATTCTGTTTTTCTACTAACAAATCACGCAAGAGATGCTTATGATAAAAATGCTTTTAAAGAGGCTTTGGATTTCATCACTAAAAATTTAAGCTATTTGATACTAAAAGACGGAGAAGGTTCAAACAAAGTAGTTGCTTTTGAAGTAAATGGTGCAAAAGATGAAATAGACGCACAAAAAGCGGCAAAAGCATTAAGCAACTCCTTACTTGTTAAAACTGCGATTTTTGGAGAAGATCCAAATTGGGGCAGAATCGCTTCAACAATTGGAGCTTCAAACATAGAGTGCGATGAAGACAGACTGGAAATTTACTACAATAATGTTTTAATACACTCCAAAGAGTGTCCAATCATGGATGCAAACATAGAAGAAAAGGCAAACAAAGTCATGAAAAAAGACTCTTTTAAAATCACATGTAACTTACATGTAGGGAATTTTTCATATACTGCTTATGGATGTGATTTAAGCTATGAATATGTCAAAATAAATGCAGATTATAGAACTTAAAAGAGACCACTTTAAGCAAATATTAGTTAGAATAACAAAAAATATTTAAGGAGAGATGATGCTACATGAATACAGACATGTAATAACTACACTAAAAACAGAAAATGCGCATTTTGCAAAGATTTTTGAAAGACATAATGAGCTTGACAAAAAGATAAATAACGCAGAAAGTGGAAGTGAATTTATAGAAGCGATAGAGCTAGATACTTTGAAAAAAGAAAAGTTGAAATTAAAAGATGAAGCGTATGCCATGATAATGGAATACAAAAAAGCTAACAATATATAAAAATAAATACGAGATGTGATTTTTTTGCATCTCAATCCATTTTAAATAACTTTCGATAAAAAACTCTTATATTTTGCATATTTTATAACCATTTTGTTACCATATTTATACCTTAATTTTGCTATAATAAGGCATACTAGATAAAGCGGGGATACTTATGATTAAAATAACAAAAAAAGGTAAAAAATCTTGGATAACTTTTACTATAAATCCAGATTTTACAAATTCTGTAGAGATAAGTGGTGAATGGAACGAGTGGAAATGTGAGCCCATGAAAAAAAAGAAAAATGGAGAATTTTACATAACAAAGGTCATGGATTCAAACAATTCTTACCAATTTGGATATAAACTTGATAACGGAAGATGGATTTGCGATGAAACAACTCCAAAAGTTATCTCGCCTTTTAATTCAGAAAATTCACTTTTAGAGATATAAGATGAAAGCCGTAGTAATGGCAGGGGGATTTGGAACAAGGATTCAGCCCCTAACTCACTCTTGTCCAAAACCTATGTTGCCCATAGTAAACAGACCTATGATGGAACACACTATGATGACTCTAAAAGATTTGGGCATCACAGAATTTATAATTCTTCTTTACTTTAAACCCGAAGTTATCAAAGATTATTTTAAAGATGGAAGTGATTTTGACATAAAGATAAGTTATGTTACTCCTGATGATGATTATGGAACCGCGGGTGCTGTAAAACTTGCTCAAGACCTTATCGGCGATGATAATTTTGTAATCATAAGCGGTGATTTAGTGACTGATTTTGATTTTCAAAAGTTATTTGATTTTCACAAAGGCAAAAAAGCAAAACTCTCCATTGGCTTAACTTCAGTGGAAAATCCACTTCAATTTGGAGTTGTGATTGCAAATAATGATAGCATAATAGAAAAATTTCTAGAAAAACCAAGTTGGGGAGAAGTTTTTAGTGACACTATAAACACAGGAATTTATATAATTGAGCCTGAAATATTGGATTTTATACCAAAGGGTGAAAATTTTGATTTTGCTAAAGATTTGTTTCCAACACTGATGAAAAACGATATACCACTTATGGGTTATAGTTTAGATGGCTACTGGAGAGATGTCGGAAATCCTGAAAGTTATCGTGAAGTATATGATGATATATTAAAAGGCAAAGTAAATTTTAAAATTCCAGGCATTGAAACCAAATTTCCTGATGGAACACTTTATAGTGATACTTCTTATGTGTTAGATAAAAGTATAGAAATTATCGGCAATGTGGTGCTAGGAAAAGATGTAACTTTAAATAAAAACATAAAATTAAACAATACAGTCATAGGCAACAATGTCACGATAGGAAGCGATAGCAATATAAGAAATAGTGTTTTATGGAGCGATATAGAGATAGGGAAAAATGCTAAATTTGATGGCTGCGTTATCTGCTATGACAATGTTATAGACAAAAATGTTAGTGCAAAATCTGGCTTGATACTAGCTCAAGGATGTGAAGTTGGGGAGCTAACAACATTTGAACAAGATGTAACGATTTGGCCAGACAAAAAGATAGAGCCTGCTTCCATAATCAGTCATAGCTTGGTTCTTGGAAATAAATATAAAAATACTATATTTGAAAGCGGAAGCGTTAGTGGAAAAAGCAATATAGAACTCTCTTGCGATATGGCCACAAAACTAGCTGAAGCATTTGCTTCTCAGCTCCCAATCGGCTCTCAAATAGCAGTAGGAAGAGACAAAGATAAAAGCTCAAGAATGCTCAAACGAGCCTTTCTTGGCGGACTTTTAAGTGCTGGTATAGATGTACTTGATATGCAGAGTGTCCCTCCTTCAGTTCTTAGATACAAGCTTGCAAATGACGATAGATTGGTAGGTGGAGCACACTTCAAGCGAGATATCATAGATACCACTAGTTCTCAAATCACACTATTTAATGAAGAAGCACTAAGGATAGATTCTGATTCTATAAAAGGAGTTGAGAAAGCATTTTTTACAGAAAATTTCAGAAGAGTTGATTATACTAAAATAGGCGAGATAAAAGAATCTACAAAAGATAGGGACTCTAAAGATTATATAGAAAAGATAGAAAAAAAGATAGATCACAAAATCATAAAATGTGGTGGTTTTAAAGTAGCTGTTGATGTCATGCATGGGAGTACAGCCGATATCTTTCCTAGGCTATTAAATGATTTAGGTGTTGAAAACATAGTTTTAGACGCTTACTATGATGCGAAAAAACTTTCTAATATAAATATCTTAGAAAACCGTGCGAAATCAAATATTTCAAATATTGTCAAAAGTCTGCACTATGATATGGGAGTCATGATATACCCAAATGCACAAAGATTGTCCTTTATCACAGACGAGGGAGAAGTATTAGATAAAATCAAAGGTTTACACACGATTTTGCATCTATTAAATATGAGCAGTACAGAAAAAAAGATGAAAGTATTTTTACCAACTTGGGCTCCTGATATCGTGGATTTTGAAAATATTCAAATCGAACGAGGCAAATACTCAAACTTTAAAACTGAAAAATTAAAAGAGTACGATTTGATAGCCACCATGGATGGAAATTTTGCTTTTACAGAATTTGGCGTTACTAGAGATGCCATGTATACTAGCCTTAAAGTTATGGAAATGCTAAGTTGTCACGGTGTAAAACTATCTGTATTGGCAAAAAAAGTAGATGATTTCTACTATTCAAGTAAAAAGATACAATGCACTCAAGCACTCAAAGGCAAGATGATGAGAAAGTTTTTAGAAGATGCTAAAGACAAAAAAAGCTCAACCGCAGACGGCGTTAAGATTTGGGAAAATGAAACTGATTGGATTTTGATGATACCAGACCAATATAGCGAACATTTAAACATATATATCCAAGCAAAAGATGAAATATCAGGCAAAAATATATACGATAAATACAATGAAAAAATAGCAAACTGGTCCAAATAAATTTTGAATTTAGTAACTATTTGGCATATGCATCAACCTGATTATAGAGATAATTCTGGTGTGATGCAGATGCCTTGGGTATTTTTACACTCCATAAAAGACTATTATGATATGCCATGGATGATGGCAAGACATGAAAATATAAAAGCAACTTTCAACATAACTCCTCCTTTGATAGAGCAGATGAAACTCTACTATGAAAACCCCGTGGAAAATGACTATTTCTTGCAGCTTTGGTATAAAGACACTAACTCTTTAAAGCAAGATGAACGGGACTGGATGATTAAAATTTGTAAATCTGCACAGTTTGATACGATGGTTACTCCGCTAGAGCATTTTCAATATCTTTTTCAAAAAGAGAGTTTAAATGATGCAGAATTATTTGATTTAGAAGTTTTATTTATACTCTCATGGTGTGGAGTTTACCTAAGACAAAATGATAAAATCGTCTCATCTCTTATAAAAAAAGGGCAATCTTTTGATTTTAATGATAAAATTATCTTACTCCAAACACTAAGAGAGTTTATAAAAGGGATATTTGAGTACTACAAATCACTTCATTCTAAAGGCAGGATTTCTATATCAACAACTCCTCTAAACCACCCTATTTTGCCTCTTTTGATGGATATGCAAAATGCAACATTAGCAAATCAAAGCACAAATATACCTAAACATAATCAACCCTTATGCGATGATGCTTATCTTCAAATTTCAAGGGCAATAGAACTTTTTGAAGAAACTTTTGAATTTAAACCAGAGATTTTTTGGCCAGCAGAGGGAGCAGTTGATACTAAAAGCGTAAATCTTTTAAAAAAATGCGGTATAAAAGCCATAGCTACAGATGAAGCGATACTTTTTAAATCACTACAAAACGGTGAAAGAAAAAACCTATATAATCCTTATAATTTTGATGGTATGTGTATGGGGTTTAGAGACCATGGTTTAAGCGATTTGATTGGTTTTACCTATAGATTTTGGGATGAGAAAAAAGCAAGTGATGACTTTGTAAATGCTCTTGAAAATATAAATAACGAAAATAACAATGCTTGTGTTTTTGTTATCTTAGATGGAGAAAATGCTTGGGAATTTTACAAAAATAATGGTTTTGATTTTTTTGATGCACTCTACACCAAGATAAATCAAACTCCGTGTTGTAACACTCTCAATATGGATGAAGTTTTAAAATTAAAACAAAATATATTACCAAGTTTGAGCCCTGGGAGTTGGATAAATGGTGAGTTTAACACTTGGGTCGGGCACAGTGAAAAAACAAAAGCTTGGGATTTTATATATCAAACCAAAAAAGACTATCAAAAACTTGAGCAAAATATAAGCAAAAACACAAAAGAAAAAATCACAAAGCATTTCTTGGCAGCTGAATGTTCAGACTGGTTTTGGTGGTATGGAGATGATCATCACACAGATTTTGGAGCTGATTTTGATGTACTTTTTAGAGGACACTTGATTAGCATATATAATCTTTTAAAAATCAAACCACCAAGTGATTTGTATAAACCTATCTTGAAAAACAAAGAGACACAAGACTTTTGGCTACCTCCAACATCTTACATAACCCCAAACATAAATGGAATGCACAACTCTTTTTTTGAGTGGCTAGGATGTGGCATCATAGACGAAACGAAACTTTTTTCCACTATGGACAAAGCAAGGGGTCCTGTCGAAAAAATCTATTATGGGCAAGATGAAGAGTTTGTATATTTTTCATGCCAAGCCTCAAAAGAAGAGCTTTTAAAGTGCAAATCACTTACTATTTCAATAGAATCTTTTGAATTCAAATTAGATATACCTATAAAAAGAGGTATTAAAAGCATCAAAAAAAAGCTACGCTTAGATTTTGCTTTTGATAAATTGCTAGAATTTAAAATAAAAAAACAAAAAAGCTGGGAAGGCAAGATAAAATTTAGGTTTGAATTATATAAAGATAAAAGAGTGATACAAACCTTACCTGGCTTTGGTGAGTTAGAAATCGACTTAGAAGCTAATTATAATCGAGATTGGTTTGTGTGATAGATTAAAGCCAAAAGTTTAACAAACAAGAGGAAAATATATGAAGAAAGTGTCACTACTTTTTGGAGTGCATATGCATCAGCCAGTTGATAATTTTGGCGAGGCTGTCGATGAAGCTATAGAAAAATGTTATAAGCCTTTTTTTGCAACTATGGTGAAATATCCTCGCTTTAAATTTTCAGTTCATTGTAGCGGTTGGCTCTTGGATCAGATCATTACAAAGCATAAAGATATATATGAAAATATGTTGATATTGACAAAAGCAGGCTCCATTGAGTGGATAAGTGCTGGTTATTATGAGCCAGTTTTAATTTCAATCCCATCAAACGATAGAATTGGACAAATCAAAAAACTAAACAATTATATAAAGAAAAAGTTTGATAAAAAGCCTAATGGACTTTGGCTAACTGAAAGAGTTTGGGAATCTTCACTTGTGCCTGATTTGAAAAAATCAGACATATATTTTGCTGTTGTGGATGATTATCATTTCTTAAGTAGCGGATTTGACAGAGATAAGATGGATGGGTATTTTCAAACTGAAGAGAGTGGAGAGAAACTTGCTCTTTTTCCGATTTCTGGTGCACTTAGATATGCACTTCCTTTTTTTAGTGTTAAAAAGGCTATAGAAGTCATAGAAAATCATCAAAAAGATGAAAATTCTGCTGCTATTATCTTTGATGACGCCGAAAAATTTGGATTATGGCCGAAGACTTATGAATGGGTTTATGAAAAAAAGTGGCTTGAAGACTTTGTGCAAGCAGTTATCAAAAATGAACATATAAAAACCCCACACTTTAGTGAGTATTTAAAAACTCACAAATCCCACGGAATCGCTTATCTTAACAATACTTCTTATTTTGAGATGGGGGAGTGGAGCTTAAAACAAAATCAAACTCTTAGCCTTGAAGCCCTAAAACAAAAGGTTGGATTAGAATATTTTGAAAATATCGGCATCTCTTTTATAAAAGGTGGAATTTGGAAAAATTTCTTCGTGAAATATACAGAGAGTAACTTTTTACACAAACGAATGCTTTACATGTCAAAAAAGCAAAACAAGATGAGCAAAAATGCACTTGAGAATTTATACAAACTTCAAACAAATGATGTTTTTTGGCATGGTGTTTTTGGTGGATTATATCTTCCAAATCTCAGAGACAATGCCTACAAGTATCTCCTAAAGCTAGAAAAAACTTTTGCAAAGAAAAAGATAAAAAAAGAGATAGATGATTTTGATATGGATGGGTTTGATGAGTTAAAAATTCTAACAAATTCATTATCTTTGATGTTTTCAAGTAAAAATGGTGGGCAAATGGTAGAGTTTGGATCACTTAATGTATTTTTCAATTGGCAAAATACTCTCACAAGAAGAAAAGAAGCTTACCATGAAAAGATTTTAAATCCACAAGCAATCCAAAAACAAGAAGAAAATATAGAGGAGATTTCTACTATTCACAATGCAAATGATGGGTTGGATGAAAAATTAAAAGAAAATCTTATCTTTGATTGGCATCTAAAAAACTCTTTTATAGACCATATATCAGATGCTCCTTTTAGCCTAGAAAATTTTAAACGAGCAAATTACAAGGAGATTGGAGATTTTGCAAACCAGCCTTTTAAATTAAGCTCTTCCAGAAATTTATTTGTTAGAGATGGTGGCATATATATAGATGGCAGTTTTAAAACACAAGTTTCAAAAGAGTACAAATTCAAAGATAAAAGCTTTGAAACTACTCTTACATGTAAGAGTAAATATAAAAACTGTGCGTACTATGGCATAGAGTTTAATTTTCACTTTGCACACCCTCACCTCGTCACTTTTAATGATAATTTAATCCTTGAGGGGCTAAACTTAAAAGATATAAATTCTTTGGATATGATAGATGACTTTACAAATAAAAGACTAAGGCTTAGCTCAAATTTAAATTTTGATTTGAATGCTTTTATTTTAAAAACTGTATCTCAAAGTGAAAGTGGGTTTGATATGGTAACTCAACAGATTTCTTTTATTATTTTTTATAAGTTTCAAGAAGATTTGGAATTAACACTAAATTTGGAGGTTATAGATGTCTGAGATAAGAGTTGATTTACTCCATAACCAACATGTTTTAATAGCGCCAAAGAGGCTTCATCGACCAGATTTTTACCAGCAAGAGCGAAAGATTTCAAAAAAAGATTGTCCATTTTGTGAAGGCCATGAAAATATGACACCTCCAGAAATTTTTGCGATAAGAGACAATGGGGCAAATGATATACATTGGAAGACAAGAGTTGTTCCAAATCTATATAAAGCTGTGCAAGTAGAGCAAAGTGAGGGCTCAAAAAGAGATGGATTATTTGAACAAATAAATGGGGTTGGAGCTCATGAAGTTCTAATAGATTCACCTTTTCATGACAAAGATTTAAGCTTGTTTGATGCAACTTTTATAGAGTTATGGCTTAAAACTTTGATAAAACGAATTGAAGATTTGAAAAATGATAAAAGGTTGATTTATATCAGCATCTTTAAAAATTTTGGACAAAATTCAGGTGCAACACAAGAACATCCCCATACTCAACTCTTAGCTCTTCCATTGATGCCAAGAAGTGAGTTAGATTTTTTGCAAAAGAATCTAAAATATTACAAAAAACACGGCAGGGGAAAATTACAAGATATCATAGAAAATGAAAAAAAATCAGGCGAAAGAATTATAGATGAAAACGATGATTTTGTAGCTTACTGCCCATACGCTAGTAGTTTTGCATTTGAAGTTATCATAGCTCCAAAAAGAAATATATCTAGCTTAAACTACTGTAGATGCGAGGAAGTGACAAGTTTATCGCAAATGCTAGAATCAGTTTTTTCAAAACTGCATAAGCAATTAGGTAAATTTGATTATAATTTATACTTTAGGCTAGCTCCATTAAACACCAACTTTGAAAATGAATCTTTTGCCTCATCCATAGAGAAAAATTTTCGTTTCAACATAAGAATTATCCCAAGAATTTATAGAATTGGTGGATTTGAACTCTCTTCAAATATGGCGATAAATCCAGTGGCACCTGAGAAGAGTGCACATCTTTTGAGAGAAGGATAATGAAAGTTTTATTTGCTTCTAGTGAGATTTTTCCTTATGCCAAAAGTGGTGGATTAGCTGATGTAGCAGCGGCTTTACCTCTTGCTTTAAGCAAAGATATAAATATATGTTCCGTCATGCCACTGTATGGGTTTATGGATAAAAAAAAGCTAACAAAAACAGACATAACCTTAGAGGTAAATCTAGGTGGTATCAATTATACAGCAGATATTTTCAAAACAAAAAACACAGAGGTTTTGACATATTTTATAGATGCACCATTACTTAGTACCACCAAAAATCTATATGGAGATAGCGAAGCATACGCTAACAATGACATAAGATTTGGTATATTTAGTAAAGCTATTTCCCTACTTGCAAAACTCTTACATGTAGAGCTTGTTCATCTGAATGATTGGCATTGTGCACTTGGTGCATTTTGGCTAAAAGACTCTAGCATAAAGACTGTTTTTACCGTGCATAATCTCGCTTATCAAGGCGTTTTTGAAAGAGATTCATTAGATAGATTAGGGATAAATCAAAGTCATTTTAACATGCAAGATTTAGAATTTTATGGAAAATGCAACTTTATGAAAGCTGGTATAAAATATAGTGATAGAGTAACTACAGTCAGTCCAAATTATGCAAAAGAGATTTTAACACCAAAATTCGGATGTGGCTTAGAGGGTTTTTTGAGCTTATATAAAAACAAATTAAGTGGTATCATAAACGGAATAGATACAGAAGTTTTTAATCCCAAAAGTGACGCTTTAATCTTTCAAAATTATGATGCAGATTCATTAAATCTAAAAATAAAAAATAAAAAAGAGTTATATAAAAGTTTAAAATTTAAAAACGAAAAAACTCCTCTTTTTGTTATGATTTCTCGCCTAGTTGAGCAAAAGGGATTTGATTTGATACTCAAATCAATCGATGATTTATTGAAAAAAGAGTTAAATCTTATCTTCCTGGTTGACGGAGTCAGTAAATACAAAAAAACTTTTGAAGATTTAGCAAAAACAAATGATAATTTTGAATTTTTATTTGGATATGATGAAAAATTATCCCACCTCTTATATGCATCCGCCGATTTTCTACTTATGCCCTCAAAATTTGAGCCTTGTGGCTTAAACCAACTTATAGCCATGCGTTATGGAACTATCCCCATAGTCCATAATATCGGGGGATTAAAAGATACAGTTCATACAGACTTGGAAAAATGTGGGCAAGGTATAGTTTTTGCAAAACAGACAAAAAAAGCTTTTTTACTAGCAATAGAGCGAGCATTAAAACTAAAAGATAAAAACAACATACAGATTTTTGATATGAATTGCGATTTTAGTTTTAGCAATAGTGCT
>Ga0256829_1001184_pt1 | contig 22331 bp, 18 predicted proteins | sample 131447metaG_FD_185979 | JGI IMG/M metagenome (GOLD analysis project Ga0256829, IMG submission 185979) | Hydrothermal vent microbial communities from Lau Basin, Pacific Ocean - 131-447 | ecosystem: Environmental > Aquatic > Marine > Hydrothermal vents | place: Pacific Ocean: Lau Basin | collected...
CACTGTTTTTCTCTAGTACATCCTCCATTTTCAAAACTGCTCTTGAGAGACGCGATGGCATCAAATCTGCTCTTTGCATTGATTTACTCACTTTTAACACAAAGACTATTTCGCTCTCTATTTTTTTTCCTTGCGAAGCGCTGCGTTTATATGCGGGACCACTGATGGCAAGAAGCATCAGACTCATAACAATTCCAAGCAATAGCGGTGCTTTCACAAGGTGTGATTTTGATTTTTCAAAGAGATATGGCAACAGATCTGCATCTACTATCTCTTTATAGACTCTTGTCTCATCTTGTCGCTTTACAAGCCATAAGACAAGCGGCCAAACCACTGGCAGCAGTACCAAATACTCAGGGCGCAAAAAATGAAAATGCTCAAACATTACGGCTCCTTTTAAAGAGTAAAACAGAGAGTAAGCTCAATAGAAGCAGGCTAAACGCAGCCATAAGCGGGTATATAAAAAGCTCTTTTACTCTTCTGTAACTCCTCTTTTTAACCTTTTTTGGATGGAGCTTGTCTATCTGTTTATAGATATCGAGCAGTGATTTTCTGTCTTGCGCAAAATAGAACTCTGCATCTGTCATTTTTGCTATTTTTTGCAGTGTTTTAATATCTACTTTTTCATTGCCCTTGGCATCTGGGTCACCAACGGCAATGGTAATAATCTTAATGCCTCTTTTCTTTGCAAGTTTTGCAGCTTCAAGCGGCGCTACTTTTGAGCCGGTATCTGTACCATCACTCATAAGGATCATCATTCTCTCTTTGATTTTTGACTCATCAAAAAGTTTTATTGCCAATCCTATTGCATCGCCTATGACCGTCTTTGGTCCTGCCATACCGATTTGTGCTTCATTGAGAAGCTTTATGCTGGCATTTGTATCACTTGTAAATGGAGACTGTATAAACGCAGCCGAACCATAAAATATAAGCCCAATGTTATCGCCTGCGCGGACTCTGAAAAACTCTTGGAGTACCTCTTTTTGTGCTTGAAGTCTGTCTATATTTTCCCCACTTTGTGAGGTAAAATCTTTTGCACTCATAGAAGCAGAGAGATCTACAGCGACTAAAATATCTCTGAGTGCCTCCTCCTCAACCACAGGTTTTTGTATAAGCAGCGGTTTTGAAAGGGCAAGCACAACCAAAGCATACACCATAAAGAGTAGAAATTTTGCAAAGAGAGACTCTTTTGTACTTTGAAGTAGTTGAGTATCTCCCTGCGCGCGCTTAATCTGCACAATATTTGGAAAATAGAGAGCACCCTGCTCTGCACGGTAGGGTATAAACATAGCAACAAAAGGGAGCAAAAGCAGTAGAAAAACAAAAGGATAGCTAATCTCTAACATAGCGAACCTCCTTCATCGCTTTTTTTACCAAAGAGTAGAGCTCATTTTTCTCATCTTCACTGAGTGTTATGTTTTTATCATACACGCTTTGTTGGGCTTTAAGCACAACTGCTTCACTTGCAAGTAAAAAGTACTCTAACAATGCTTTTGAAGAGAGCTGTGCAACATTTTGACGCTTATCAGCACTAAGCGCCACCCTTTTTAAAAGTAAAAAGAGCGCCGCGGGAGTAAAATCTTTTTGCATTTTTTTTAATTCACGCAGAGCCTCTCGCTTAAATCTGTTTTTTCTAAATGCGACAATGCCAAACGCAGCCATACTTATAAAAACAGAAGCAAGTAAAATCAGAACTGCAATATAACCATCACTTAAAGGAAAAAAACCAACATCAGGCGGAATATATATGGGATGTAGATTATCAAGTGAATCTTTCATCTTCTACGCCTCTTTAGATTTCCTAGCTGCGTTTGGAGCTGAAAAAGAACCTCTTCATGCGTATTTATCTCTAAAAGTGGGATTTCATGCATAAGTGAGAGGTTCGAGAGTTGCTTGCGTTTTTCTTGATGCAGTTCTTTGTACTTTTGCGCTATTGTCTCATCGGAGCTGTTTATCGCTATCTCCTCATTGGCATTTTTAAAGACCAAAGTTCCCGCGTTTGGCAGTGCTGCCTCGAGCTTATCATACACATAGGCTGCTATGAGGTCATTATGCCTGCTCAGTAGAGTTATCTTTTTTATACTTGCTTCATTTATGCCTGAGCCGTCTCCAATAAGTACAATCAAATCATCATGCTTTGCATTTGCCAAAACAAAATCAAGTGCAGCATTTAGCATTTGTGGATTTGTTACTGTTTTTTTCTCTAAAAGAACATGGTTATACTGCACCACCTCTTGAAGCATCTGCATCAGTGACTTCTTTGCCTTTGATGGCTTAAAACTTACAAGTTTTGTATCATTAAAAATCACCCCTCCCACTCTGTCACCTGCTTGAAGTATCTGATGTGCAGAGAGTGCAAAAAGGTATGCCGCCTGTACAGATTTGAAATGTCCCTGTGTTGCAAAGTGCATATTTGATTGTTGAGAGAGTAAGATGTAGACGCTTCTGTCTCTCTCTTGATTATAGACACGGACGTGGGCTTTATTTGTCCTGCGTGTTGCCTTCCAGTCAATGGACTTGACATCATCTCCTTGAGCATAAGGCTTTAACTCTAAAAAGTCCATCCCTCGCCCTCTAAGTTTGGAAGTGTGTTTTCCTGAGAGGATAGATTTGCTCTCTTTTGTAGGGGCAAATGAGAAACCCTTTGCACTCTGACCTACCTGTATGAGGCTTTGCAGGGTGACGCTTACTTTTTCATTCATCTCTACAGAGCTACAGCCACATTTTCAACAAGCATATCTATTACCGCATCAGCACTTTTTGCATGTGCCATAGCTTCATAAGAGAGTGTAAGACGGTGACGAAAGACATCATGTACCATAGCTTTTACATCATCAGCAGTCACATAGTTACGCCCATCCAGATAAGCATTGACACGAGAGCAGAGTTCGAGTCCTATGGTCGCTCTTGGACTGACTCCTACATCGATGTATGCAGCCAACTCTTCACTGTATTTTTGCGGATACCGCGAAGCAAAAACCAGATCGACTATATACTCTTCAATCTCTTTGACTATTTGTACATCCTCTATCTCTTTACGCGCTTGAAATATACTCTCTTGTGCAATTTTATCGACTGCGTTTGGCTCTTCTTTTGCTTCACTCTTTAACGATTGCAGCATTTTAAGCTCATCTTGTGCACTTAAGTACTCTATGTTTACATGGAGTAAAAATCTATCCATCTGTGCCTCAGGAAGTGGGTAAGTACCTTCTTGCTCAATCGGATTTTGTGTAGCCATCACCATAAAAAGTTCTGGCATTTTGTAGGTTTTTCCGGCAATTGTCACTTGACGCTCTTCCATAGCTTCAAGCATTGCAGACTGCACTTTTGCAGGGGCACGGTTTATTTCATCGGCTAAGATGATGTTTCCAAAGATAGGCCCTTTTTCAAAACGAAATTTATACTCACCATTGTTCTCATACATACTCTCACTTCCTGTAACATCCGAAGGAAGCAAATCAGGCGTAAACTGAATACGCGAAAATTCAGACTCTATAAAAGAGGACATAGATTTTATGGCTCGTGTCTTGGCAAGTCCTGGAAGCCCTTCTACAAGTAGGTTTCCATTTGCCAAAAGCCCGACTATAAGACGGTGTATTATTTTTTCTTGCCCTATTATCTTACCTGCCATTTGTGCTTTTAAACGATTTATCTCACTCAACGCATCCATCTGTTGCCTTTAAAAAAAATATGTATGAACTATTATACACTAAAATGCCAAGTGATTTCTTGAGAGAGTTTGTGAATCGAAAGTGGGTTTGAATTTTTATATAAAAAAAGGGAGGGTAAGAAGACGAGATAAAGAAAAAGAGCTATTGCTCTTTTCCATTACCATAGTTTTCAAAAAGATAATCTTCAATGATTTTTGCATCTTTTTTAGTAATAGGTGCTTTAAATTCATTAATCATCTTGTTAATTTTTCCACGCCAAAATTTTCTTGGTTGTGGCCCTTGGTTTAAGATATACCCAAACGAGTGACACATCAAACAATCTGCCTGAACGGTGTCAAAGCCTTTTCCCATTTTAATTTCAAATGGAATGTATGGAACTTCAACACTCTCTTTTACTTGAGCAAAAAGTGCACTTATAGATAACGCTGTTAATAATACTATTTTTTTCATCAATCCTATCCTTATACTACTTCTACATTTACGACTTGAATACCGTTATATTTGTATCCACCACGGTTCCATCCAATATCTTGAGAGAATGGTTGCTCTTCACCAAGAGAGTTGATAGCTTTTGCCATAATATTAAGTTTTCCATACTTTTTCGGTTTAAAGCCAAATCTAAATGCTCTGTAAGCGTATCTTCCATTATCTTCTTTAAGTTGTGCTTCTTCCCATGTTTTTCCATTATCAAGAGAAATCATAACTTTGTTGATGCCATATCCGCCATCCCAAGCAACACCACGCACAACAACTTCTGAATTATGGTAGATTTTTGCTCCATTTTCAGGGTACCCAATGACGGATTTTACATTCATAATCGTAATAGGTTTTGTTTTTTTTGCCTTATTTTCAGGTGTTTCACTCTCTGTTGCATTATCTGCAATTCTATACGCCTTATCCATAAAGAAAAGAGATTTATATTTATCTGTTACTGTGATATTGCTAAGCATTTTTACCCAGCTGTCAGAGTAATATCCAGGAAGAACTAAACGCAGGGGGTAACCATTTAAATATGGTAAATCCTCACCATTCATCTCGTAAGCTACGATAACATGATCGTCAAGTTCAGCAATTTCAAGCTCTCTAACAAAGTTTGGTGTTTTGTAATACGCAGCTTTTTCACGACCGTTAAAACCAATCCACTTGGCACCTTCTAAAAGTCCTGCTTTATCGAGAATGTCCTTGAGACGTACACCCTTCCATTTAGCACAACCCATAGCACCGCTACCCCACTGGATACCACCAGGGATTGGAGTAAAACTCGAACGGCTGTTTCCACCACACTGTACTACTGCGTTTACTTCTACCTGTTCAAAGTCACGCTTGAGATCTGCAATAGAAATTTTCAGCTCTCTTTTTACTAAACCATTAATATGAATAGTATATGTATCAGGATCAATATGTGTCGGAATATCCGGAAGGTGCCAACGCACAAAGAATTGATCATTTGGAGTAAATTCCTGTGTAAACACAGAGAGTGGAGCTTCCAAAAGTGGCGGTCGGTCCGAGTATGTAATCATTGGTCTTTTTTCAGGAAAAGCATACTTCGATACTTTTCTAGTCTCATTAGGCTGGTGTGTTTCACCTGCAGCTAAAGATGTCACACCAAGCACAGCTGCTGATGCTACAATAGAAGTCTTAAAAAATTCTCTTCTCTTCATAAATTTTCCTTATAATTATTACTTGTACTTATCATTATATCATGTTATTATTAAAATGACTTAAATCTTTTTGATAAGTTTGTGATACAGAACTACTCATCAAGGTCAGAATAACCCTTGTGTACCTGCGCTTTCTTCGCAAGCAGATTCGCTTTTGTCGTTACATCCTCGCCAACGATGTGATAGTGTTGGTGTAAATTTTCCAAAGAGCTCTCTATCTTTTCATTCAGCTCTTTTGCAAGGTTCTCAAATCTCTCTCCCACTGCGTTGAGCATCTCCTCTTGCCTTGTTCTAAACTCATTTGAGAGAAGTGTCAGCTGTGCCTGAGCTTTGACGTAGTCCGATTTTACACTCTCAACATCTGCAAATAAAGCTTGAAACTCCGGTAATATATCCCGTATCTCGCTATTTTTTGCAAAAAGTTCATCCATACGTTTTGATGAAAGTACCATCTGCTTCATTATAAGTTCACTCTGCGTTCTGATATTGCTAAGTGTTGTCTCTCCCTCGCGAAGAGAGGTCGCTATAACACCTGCATTTGATTTTAAAAGCAGCAGCTCTTTTTCAAAATCCTTTGTAACATTTACAAGCTGTCCAGTAGTCTCTTTTACAATCTTTTCGGAGACATCTTGCGCTAAATTTGTAAGATTATCAAGTTTTGTCTGTACTTCATGTACATCATCAGATATGCCAAAGCGACTCTCTACCGCCTTTTTCAAAAGTTCTTGAAGCTTATTGTAGTGGTCACTCTCAGAAATACGTAAAATATCAATATGTTTATGCACAACATCATCAAGCTTTGGTAACTGCTCCTCAGAAAAGTAGGTAAATGAGTTTTTTACATCTTCATGCCATGCTTCAACTTGCAAAAATTTATCTAAGAACTGCTCCTGATTGGCCTTAATTGAACTTAAGGCCTGCACATCTTCTCTAAACTTTTCACGCATCTCTTGCTGCGTTTGTAATGTTTCACTCTGTGCACTGTTCATTCTTTGTTCAAGTTCTAAAATAAACCCCTTTAACTGCGCAATTTCATGCACAACTACACTACTAAACTCCTCTTGCGTACGTGCTTGAAGTGACTGCTGCGTTTGATGTAAAATATTCATAATTATAAATAAAATCACCGCTACAAGCAGAGGAAAAAGAGACTCACGTGTGAGTAAAAGCAGGTCATTACTATGTGGATGTATCATAAAGTGTATGATAGAGCTCAGCGTTCCTATGCCTAACATAAGCGGCGCATAGTTTATCTTGTTTGGCTGTTTTAAAATTGCAATTTGTCGTAAAAAAAGTAAGCCCATCACACTAAAGGCTATAAGTAGATCACTGTCAAACATCACACACTCCTAGAAGCTCTTTTGGATTTTTCACTACTTGATGGTGTTCACCATATGCTGAGAATCCCCATGCAGCAAATATAGCCTCTATACTTGCATTTTGAGCACTTTTCATATCTTTAGAGTTGTCCCCGATCATGCAGGCTCTATCTTTTGTAGCATCATAATCACATGCCTTAAGAATATACAAAAGCATTTCAGGATCCGGTTTGGAGTGTTCTACCTTGTCTGCACCGACAATATGGTCAAAAAGCTTGGCAACTTCTAAATGTTCCAACATTGTTTTAGCAAAAATGGTTGGTGCATTTGTAGCGACATTCAGGCACATACCACTTTTTTTCATCGCGATAAGTAACTCTCGTACACCATCATAAAGGTACGGATTTTGTATACACTGCTCTTTATAATGAGTCTCAAAAAGCTCTCTGTCACGCTCTTCATACGTCTGGGTATTATAAAAAAGTTTGGGAAGATTGCGCACCTCCTGATTTATAGCATCGACTATGAATGCTTCACTCAACGGCGGAAGATTGTGATTTATTTTTCGTACGTAGTTTATAGAGATAGTTATATCTTTTTTGGAGTCGATCAGTGTACCGTCCATGTCAAATATAACTATCTTTTTCATGACTTCATCTTCTCATATATCTCACTCAGAGCTTCAACGAAGAGCTCGCTGTCATTGGGACACTCACATACCCTGTAATCTTTAAAGCCAAACTCATCTGCTATCTCTTTATACTCCACTCCAAGTTCAAAATCTGTTTCAGAGTTATCAATGGTAAACGCAATAGGAAAAATAATAACTCCCCTGTTACGCACGGTCTTGAGTTTCTCTTCAAGCGAAGGAGTTAACCACTCCATTCGCCCTACTTTAGACTGATACGCAAGATGCACATCATGAAACTTCATCTCTTCTTCTTGCATCATTGCTTTGAGTATCTCGACATGTCTGTTGACATGCTGCTCATAGACATCACCTGCATCAACTATTTTCTTTGGCAGGCCATGTGCGGAAAATATGATGTCAAAATCACGATACTCACTCTCACCTACTGTTTTTTTGATGCTCTCTATGACAGCTTTATTGTATGTTCTGTTCTCAAAGAAGTGTTTTATCTCGATAAGTAGTGCCTTGCCGCCACTTTTATGGTACGCCTCTTCAAAATCTTCGAGTGAGGACTTTGTAGTGGTTGTAGAGTATTGCGGATAGAGTGGAATGAGATAGATTTTATCTATATCCTCCTCTTCTAAGCGTTCTATCACATCTGAGGCAAAAGGCGGCGTATAACGCATTGCAAAATCAACGATGCAGCCATCACCGAGTTTCTCTTGGAGTTTTGCCACAAGTTTTTTCGTATGCCCTACTATAGGTGACTTGCCACCAAGTTGACGGTATATCTCCTGAGAGGCTTCTGCACGATTAAATACTATAAGCCCACCCACGAGTTTACGAAGCAGTGCGCTTTTCATAGTAAGTATATTTTTATCGGCGAACATATTTTTCAAAAACATCTCAACTTCATGGAGATTGTTCGGTCCACCCATATTTAAAAGTATAACTGCCTCTTTCTTCACGCACTTCCCTCTTTTTTTATGTAAACTGCCAACCACACCACTACTTTTTTTGTCTTTAGCAGCGTATGTTTTGTATTTGCAGGTATAAACAGGCTCTCACCCGCTTTTAATTTATGTACTATACCATTAATCTCAAGTTTTGCACAACCTTTTAGGACAATTACCCACTCATCTTTAGTTTTATCTAAAAATTCTTGGGGTGTTTTGAGGGTATTGCTTACTATACGTTTAATGACTGCGTTTGGATGTTGCAGCAAAGTTGTAAAGTTCTCACCATCTGGTTTGGGCAATTCAAAATCAAAAAGATTACTCATCGACCTTTACCCTCAAACTCACTTCATACATAAACTGCTGCAGAGGCAGCATATCTTCATATATCTCATACAGAGTATCTATCAATGCTTCGCCATTTTCAATAAGATGCGGGTCTAAAAGCTTATAAGTTGCCATCCCTTTATAAAGTGAAAGGTCTGCGTTTGGCATATTTTTATCAAAACCTCTCGGGTAGCGTTTATACCCTTTTTCAAGATGGGTGTAGCCCTTGCCCATCCCTTTGATGTTACTCAAAATATCTGCGAGTTCTTGTCGCTTTGCATCATCTTTGATGTACTCACGAAAAGCATCAAGCATCGGTTTTTCAAACCAGCGTACACCAACAGCAACATACAACTCATCTGGAGAGAAGTGCATATAAAAAGAGGAACTTTGCATACGTTTGCCAGAGCCTTGCCAAAATATCACCCCTATCCGGGATTTTATCGGCTCTTTATTTGCACCCATTCGGCGGGTATCTCTGTAAATTCTATAGAGTGATTTGTTTATCTTTGGTTCTGCGTTTATGGTGGGCTCTAGTGCTTGAAGATGTTCACCCATCTCCACCACGAAGGCACGAGAGGGGTTTAAAATAAGGTTCTCATACTCACTTTTGTGAGCTTCGAACCATGTTTTGTTGTTATTTTTACGGATAGAGTCTAAAAAAGGCAGAACCTTTGGTGAAAAACCACTAAACTCCATATCTGCCCTATGCTAGCTTTCTGTTTCTAAACGCAAGGGCGATGATGACAAAAACAACTGCGTAGCTTACCGGTACAAAATCAGGAATAGGAACCGGATCACCTTTTGCATATGAGTGCATACCTGCAAGGTAGTAGTTTACTCCAAAGTATGTCATAAGTACTGATGTAAATGCCATTAAAGAGATAACACTGTAGTTAAAATCATTGTAAATAGATTTAATAAATCTTAAATGCAGCACAACAGCATAGACAAGAATTGTCACAAGTGCCCATGTCTCTTTTGGATCCCAACTCCAGTATCTACCCCAAGACTCATTTGCCCAAACACCACCGAGGAAGTTACCAACAGTAAGCATTGCAAGACCTATCATAAGGCTCATTTCATTGATCGCGTTTAGCTCTTTAATTGAGAGTGATATTTGTCTGTCATTCTTCTCATTTTTCACAATGAAGAGAAGCAGTGTGATAAATCCAAGTAGTGCACCAAGACCCAAGAAACCATAACTTGCTGTAATCATAGATACATGAATACTTAACCAGTATGAGTGTAGCACCGGAACAAGATTCGTAATCTGAGGATTCATCCAGCTCAAGTGTGCTACAAACAGAATAAGACCTGCTAAAATAGAAGTTGAAGCAAGTGTAATTGGTGACTGTTTAGAGAAGATAAATCCAGCTAAAACAGTAGCCCAGGCTATGTAGGTCATAGACTCAAATCCGTTTGACCAAGGAGCATGTCCTGAGATGTACCAACGAAGAGCAAGTCCCATTGTATGAGCAATGAAAAAGAGTGCTAAAAGTCCTAAAGCAGATTTTGTAATGAATGCCATTTTAAACTGCGGTTTTAAGATTTTAATAAAACTCAAAATGAGCAATACAAAACCGACTACAAAATAAAGTGGCCATAAAATTTCAAAAACATTTGAGTGGTTGTAAAACATCTCTGCTTTAACTTTATTTGCATCTGGATAGACTGCCGCACCATATTTCTTTTGATATGCAGCTATTTTTTTAAGTGCTACATTACTTTTTGTCCAGTCTCCTGTTCTTAAAGCGTCATCAACTGATGTAAAATATGCAACCGCTATCTCTCTGATACGCTCTGCATTTTCAGGAGAGAACTTTTGCAGCGCATCTATTGTTCCCAGCCACTTGTTATTTGCATCATTTGGTTTTGGCCAGATTTTAAGTAAAGAACCTGTAAAAACCATATAAACAACATTTACCTTCTCATCTATTTTCAATACCGCTTTATCGAGTTTATTTCTATCTTTTGGTGCTTTTCTTGATGCAGTATCAACTGCATCTAAAATTTTATACCCTCTCATACCTTCAGGGTCTTGGAAGAACTGCCCAAAAGAGACATACTTTGCATCTTTTGCCGCACCTATGAGTTCATTAACTCTTGCATCAGCGGTTCTTATGAGTTTGATATTTTTATAAATATCCGGACGCATCATCATTCCAAGAAGGACCTGGTCTGCGTTTAGCTCATCTTTGCCGACTTTCAGTGTCGCACTTCTGTGAATCTTTGCGAGTACTTCAATAGCAAGCGTATCAACAGGCTTCATACGCCCTTTCGTATCTTGAACAATAAGTTTCGCAAATTTATCTGCATGCGCTTTGTCAAATGACAAAATTGTTTTTATTGCAGGGTCTAACTCCTCTGCATGCACCGGTGTCATGCTAAAGAGTAGTCCAACAGCTAAAAGTGCAGGGACTGCTTTTGCTTTTGCTGCATCTTTTGCTTTTTTGGAAAGACGTGAAAACCTGAAGTTTCTTGAAAAAAGTGCCCAAAAGAGCCCAAGTGCCAAGAGTGCATACCCAACATAACTAGGAAGCGTTCCCGGATCATGATTTACTGACAATATCGTTCCTTTCTCATCCATATCGTATGACGATTGGAAAAATCTATAGTTTTTATAATCTAAAACATGGTTCATATAGATTCTATATTTCATATCTACATTATCTTTTTTATCAATAAGTTCCACTTCACTCGCATACGATGCAGGACTCATAGAACCTGGGTATCTGTCGAGTTGGAAATCTAAGAGTTTGAGTTTAAAAGGTACTGGAATCTCAATTGATCCAAATGAAACATATACATCTACACCGTTTATTGTTACATGTTCAGGTTTTCCTTCCAGACCTTTTCTATAATACGTAGTTACCTCTTTTGTCTCACCGTCAACACTTACATTGAAACGCAGTACATTCAAACCAGGTGTTCTGAGTCGTGCCTTTGGATCGGTAATGATTTTTTTCGTAGCATGTGGCAAAAATTTTCTCAGTACGAAGCTACCTAAATCTGTACTATAGAGCACTCTTGTGTTAAATGGTTCTGAAGCACTTGCCTCAAGCATCCCTTTTTTTCTATCTGCCATTCTAAAGAATGATAATTTCATATCATGCTTCATATATAGTTGATTGTTTTTCATAAAAATCGATAGCACAGGTTTTTCAAAATGCTCACCAGATTGAAAATCAAGTACAAAGTTTCCTGCATCATAATAATCACCTGCAACGAGAGCAACAGGTTTCCCTTTACCCCCTCCGGTAATCATTAAGTTGAGCATTGCATGACCTTTTGGGTCTTCTACAATAGATTCTATAGCATTCGGAATATACTCTGTCAGTTTTACATCAACTTTTTTCCCTGCTACATCCAAAGATGTTTCAAGATTATTATGGGAGCGTTTTGAGAGGTACTTGATTTTGGAGTACTTTGCTTCTTCCCCATCACTATATGCTTTGACTCTAAAGTAAGCGTCATTACTTACCATTGATGAAGCTACCATTCCTTCTCGTATATGCATTGTCCCTTCAAATGCAAAGAACCTTGTAATAGCCGCGCCTAAAAGTATCACTAAAAATGCAGTATGAAAAATAAATATCGGAGCTTTTTTCATTGTATACATTTTAAAATGTACAATATTATAGATTAGGTTAAGTGCCAGTACTCCAAGCAGTACTTCAAACCAACGGGCATTATAGATCTCTGCCTTTGCAGTCATCGTTCCATAGTCGTTTTCAACTATAGTTGCATAACCGATAGAAAATGCAAAAACAAGCATTAAAACAGCCATAGTCTTCATTGAACCAATGAAGGATAAGAGTTTATTCATAGTATTCCTTTAAAAGATATAATATATTGTAATTTAAATAAGCTAATAGAAGGTATCAATAGCACTAAAAAAAGTGCTAATCTCGAGGTTTTTGCGGAGTAAAATCTATATTGTTTATCAGTTTCTCAGTTCTTTGGTTATTTGCTTTGAGTTGTTTCATAAAGCTTACAGAAACATCATGTTTAAACTCATCTGTACGAACTACTTTTCCATTTTTATCATACCACTTTTGTGTACCCTCTTTATAGTTGTTTTTGTAAGGTACTTCGGTGTAGAGTTTACCATCAAATGTATACTCTTTTTGTACTCCCTCTTTTTTCCCATCCACATAAAGCACTTCTAAAGCAAGTACACCATTGTCAAAGTACTCTTTTTGGTACCCCTCTTTTTTGTCATTTATGTAAGTTACCGTACTCTTTACCTTTCCATTAGGATAGTATGAGATCTCTTTACCCTCTAATTTACCTTTATTATACATAGTTTTTGAGAGCAATCTTCCCTGTTTATCATACCAGGTCATAATACCATCACGCTTGCCATCAACGTAATTTACGACATAGGCAACCTGTCCCATTTCATAGTAAATTTTTTCAATGCCCTCTTTGACACCCTCTTTCATATCGGTACGTGTACCTAAAGCATAGTTAGTTTCAGCCTTTATATGCTTACCTTCTTTGTCAAAATATGTTGTAATGAGTTCCGCCGAGAGTGTTGTGCTTAAAAGCGAAGCCATAAGCAAAGTATTGAGATACTTTTTCATAAAATTAAGTTCCTTGATTTTTTTGTTGCGAGTAAGTTATTCTAGTAAAAATATACTCAAATATACTTTTAATAAAATAAAGTTTACTCCCCGCTAAGGAGGAGTAAAGAAGAAGGATGGATTATTTCCAACCGTCTTTAACTACTTTAGTAGATTTGTTGTATGGATATTTTTTCACCAACTCTTCTACAGATAGTTTTTGATCACCTTCTCTCATGAAGTGAGCTAAAGTAACCGCAGCCCAGTAATCGTTTGCATATTTAGTGTCTTTAAGTTGTAAAGGAACACCTTTTTTATTTACAGTGTGACAAGTAGCACAAGTTACAGGACCAGCATATTTTCCATCAGGAGAATATTGAAGTGCTTGTTCGTGTGTTGTTACGTCAACTGAACGCTCTTTACCGTCATATCTTGTAGAGTAGAGACCGTGTGTAGACTCGTGACATGATTGACAAGCTATGTTTCCATGCGCTTTAGAGTATCTGTATAGAGAATATTTATTTGGTAAATCAATTGGGAAATATTTTCCACCAGTTTCACTTTCAACAAACGGAGCTCTGTGACAGTCAGCACAATGCGGCTCAGAAGCAGCTAACCACCAGTCGTTACCACCAGATGCAGCAGCATATGGAACAGCGCCACCTTTAGGGTGATTCCAAGGTTTAAGATCTAACTTACCATTTTTACCAACATTTTTCACTAATGTAGCTGATTTGTGGTCTAGGTAATACATCATTACTTCATTGTCACCAGTTGATTTAGGGTCAGCAAGTGAAGCAAATTTTTTCGCATCACCACCAGCAATAGCTTTGATCATCTCTTTAAGTGATTTGTTTCTTAAAGTTTTACCAGCTTGTGTTGAATCATGAGTGATGTTGTCATAGTTTTGGAAACCTTGAGCAACTTTTGTATGACAGTTTGTACAGTACAGACCTCTCATTTTTTTCACAGTTTTACCATGCTCATCTTTCATAGATACATTTTTAAGTTGCCATTTACCGTAGTCATTTAAGAAGAACGGAGGTTTAGCATTTGGATTAGAGTGAGCATCACGTCTTACATAACAACCACCACCAGAAGTTCTGATATCACCTTTAGAGAATCTACCTTCACCATATCTGTCAGTTACACGGAATGGATTAGAATCGTCATTCATATTAGGATTTTGGAAGTGAGTCGGGTGACATGCTTGACATGCTTGACTTCTACCAGCACCATCAGGCATAGGAACCATACCAAGGTGGAAACCATGGATTGCTTCACTCAATGTTTTTGCATGAACAGCTTTATAACCACTTGCAGTAGCACGAGGCTCTTTTAAGTTACCAGAAACGTTATCTCCGTGACAGTCAGTACAGTTTACAAAACCAACTTTACCGAGTCTGTTTGCAGAAGCATTTGCTTGGTAATCTCTTAAGAAGTGTGTACCATGATGTGCATCGTGAAGTGAAAGAATGTTGATTGAACCTTCAGCAAGTCTTGCCATATATTCACTCTCATCTGGATAAGATTTCCAATATGCATACTCTTTTTCACTTAATGTCAGACCTTCATCTCTAGCCATCTGTGCAGCTTTACCATTTCTTGAGTGACAAACATAACAGTTTGGAATATCAACAGGGTTTGTACCAAAGTATGAGATAGTTTTTCCCATTTTATCATGCATAGAACGACCATCACGGTTGTGAAGTTCTACAGTAGAATATTGGAATGGTTGGAAGTCAGTTTCATCAACTGAACGGATAGTCCCTTTTCTTGTACTATCGTTAAATGCAGTAAGTGGAAGACCAAGTGCATCCCAAATGTGAGAAGAAGTAAGAACAAGTTTTACATCTTTAACAGCAGGAACTAGAGTATCAGAAAATACGATATTACCACCATCTTTACCAGCATATTTCAAATATCCACCAGACATAGGCATATTAGAAGGACCACAGTCTGTTTTAATCGGTAACTCTCTACCTATTCTTAAACGATCTTTCTCTGTAGCACCTTTAGGTTTTGTACCTTCAAGGTCTTTATAGATAAAAAGGTGTTCCCATACGTAATTGGCAACACTATCATTTGGAGAGTCAAGGTGACCATCACCATCAACATCTTTTGGTACGTGGAAGTACTTCATTTTATTACCTTCACTGTAAGAGTTGTCTCTTACAAAGTAATAAAGTTTTACACCATCATCTGGAGATAAAAGTTTAGGAAGTTTTCCCTCTTTTCCACCTCTAACAGCTTGCGCTTGGATTGAGTTATAAGGAGGGATTACACAACAGTAATCCATACTAAAACCAACACAGTGCATTCCAAGCTCATAGTTTACAAATACATTGTAATCATTTTTCGGCTCGTAACCACTTATCTTGTTACCTTGCTCATCCGTAGTTACATACGGTGTCAACTTGTCAAGCTTAAATGGCGGATTTTTGTCATACGCCATTGCAGTAGTTGCACTCATAGACATGAACGCAACAGATGCAGCCAACGAAACTAATATGTTTTTCTTCATAGTTTCAATTCCCCTCGGTTTAAATTTCAAGTAGATTATCACATTAAGTTATTTAATTGAATATTAAATGAATGGTAAACAGAGAAAAATCACTATTTTTTTATCTATAATTTTTACTTTTATATTATAAAAATGTGATTTATTTGTATATAGAATATTTTTAATAAATTTATATGATTAAACAGAAAGTTTTACTTCAAAACATTTCATTGTTTTATCACACAATCCAACAGTTCCATTGTGGGCTTCTGCAATTTGTCTCGACAATATAAGACCAAGCCCATTTCCCTTGATCTTGGTACTTTTAAAGGCTTCAAAAAGTTCATCTTTGTTCTCTATAGCGATGCCTGTATCAAAAATTTGAAACAGATGCTGTTTATTATCACAAAAATATTTTATTTCTATCCTGCCTTCCTCATTTTCATCAGCTTCTATTGCATCTATGGCATTAATAATAAGATTGGAAAAGAGCATTTCCAAAAGATCTTTATCTGCGTTTAGCATAAAATCATCCTCTGGAAAAATAAATTCTATCTCTTTTGAGTAGTCATAATACTTGATGGACATATCAATCGACTCTCTCAATTCACTCCATAAAAACTGCTCTTTTTTTGCCACAACACCTTTGGAGAACATCAGAGTAGCTTTGATTATTCTGTCAATTCTACAGACAGATTTTTGTATCTCTTCAACTATTGGTACATTTTGCGGTATCACTTTTTTCTTCAAAGTAGAGCTTAAAAGAGAGATGGAACCTATGGGATTACGTATCTCATGTGAAAGATGGGCTGCCATTTGCCCCATAGTTGCTAGATTCTCTTTACGTTTTTGGTCTGTAATATCTGTAACACTAAGCATTACTTTATCTTTATATGAAGAGCTTTTTACAAGGTAAGCACGCCCCTCGAACTCTATTTCATAATCTTCATCTTTGTACTCTAACTCTTTGAGGAGCTTATAGAGCTTTCGTGCATGGGAGTTTTGTAAAAAGACACTGTTGTCACTATTTAAAATCCAAATGGCATTTGGCAAGAACTCTACAACCTTCTCTACCGTATCTTGCAGATGTGAGTAAGAGCTTTTAAGCTCATTGAACTCATTTTCAACCTTATAGGTCTGCTCTATGAGAAGATTAAGCTCTTCGGGAGTTATCTCAGCCATTTAGAGATGAAAACCTACAAGAATTTTGTAAAGCTGGTGCGCATCTTCACTTCCTGCAAGTTCACGAATGGAGTGCATCGCAAAGGTTGGCAAGCCTACATCTATAGTATCTATTCCTATGCGTGTTGCCGTGATCGGACCTATGGTCGAGCCGCATCCCATATCACTGCGTGTTACAAAGTGCTGCAGTGGTAGCTCTAACTCTTTTGCCACGCGCATAAACTTTGCGATGGTCTCAGAGTTTGAGGCATAGCGCTGGTTTGCATTGACCTTTATAACCACACCTTTATTGATGTATGGTGTATGTTTTGCATCATGTTTAGCAGGGTAGTTTGGATGGATGGCATGGGCATTGTCTGCACTTATCATTAAAGAGCTCCGTACCATTTTTGTATAGGTTGTAACATCACCAAATGCGCGTTTAAGTACACTCTCTAAAAAACTGCCCCCTGCTCCGCTTGTTGAATCACTTCCCACCTCTTCGTGGTCACTTGCAACAAAAAGCATTGGCTTGTCTATATCGACACTACAAAGTGCGAGCATTCCTGTGTAGCAGCTCAGCAGATTATCAAGCCGTGCACTTGCTATGAAATCATCACGAAGCCCAACAAACGCAGCCTTTTGTGTATCATAAAAACTCAGCTCATTTGCATAGATATCTTTTACATTTGCAACGCCTACTTTATTGAGTTGCCAACGCAAAAACTCATCAAACTCAAAATCTTCATTTGTTGAGATGATTGGACAAACATCTGTCTGTTTATTTACCGTTCTCTCTTTGTTTGCCTTATCATCCAAATGAATGGCAAGAGAAGGAATGATGCCAAAAGGTTTTTGCACATCTATAAGTGAACTCTCAAGCACATTTTCACTGTTTAGGTAGCTTACACGCCCTGCAAGAGAGAGGTCTCTGTCAAACCAAGGGTTCAGCAGCAGCCCACCATAAGGCTCAACTCCAAACTTCACAACACCATGCTCTTTCATAACTGCGTTTGGCTTGAGCTTCAAGTTTGGCGAATCAGTATGCGCACCAACCATCAGATAATTGAGATTATTTTTCGGGTAGGTAAACGCAATGATAGAGGAGTCATTACGCGTTACATAGTACCTCTTCCCCGCTTCAAGCTCCCAATCATCAACTTCATCAAGTTTTTCAAACCCTGCGTTTGCAAACATCATCGCCATATTGCGCGTAGCATGAAAAGGCGTCGGCGAAGCATCCAAAAAGCCTAAAAGTCCCTCATTAAAATCTCGTTTGTTCATTTTTTATACCCTTTTCGAAGCTTTTTTATAAACTTCCATTTCATTGCGTTTACCAACTGCAATAACTTCTATAATAATTCTACCTTCAACTATTTTATAAACTATTCGTATCTTTTTATTATCAGCGTACATTTTTCTACAACCTGATAAATCATAGCCATTTTTATTACCAAGCAAAGTACCAAGTTCAGGAGATTTCTGAATCTTTTTAAATTGTTTATAGATGAGAATTTTTTCTCGATTAGAAAATTCCGATAAATCTTCATGTGCAGCAAAAAGTAATTCTAACTTATAGTTCATCTATATTTATTCCATAGAGCTTTGCGGAATCTTCAAAAGATATATTTTTTTTCTTTGGTGCATTTTCTCTTGCTTTTACAGTGTTATATATCTCAATATGTTCAGCCATTTCAAGAGCTTCTTGCATTTTTTCATACTCTTCTATTGGCACTATTACAGCTTCAAGTTTATTATTTTTTGAAATAGCTATTTTCTCTTTTGAATACGATGTCACATCTTTAAGTATTTTAGAAAAATTTCTTGCTACATCACTTGCAGCTATTATCTCATCTCTTGCATAAGCTATCATGTTTTACACCTTATCTTATGTATTATTTTACATATTATAGCACAAAAAATTTAACTGATTATATCTACAAATTCATTACCCTCTAAAGCACCCACTATTTGCGAACCTACATGAATGGCAGAGTCTATGACGACATTGTGCAGCTTCGAGACTATGGTGACTTTAAGCGGTCTGTTACCCGGATTTTGTCGGATGATAGAGTAGAGATTCTCTAACACATCAAAATCTTGCGAGAGACGTACTGCAAGGTTGACAGGCTCAGGCGGTGCCTCCTGTATCTCTTTTTTGACCTTTTTTGTCTCGCGTTTTGCATCTTTGAGTGCCATGATCTTTGTCACATTAAAACGCGGTCCAAAGTCAGTGTGCGTAACACGTGCTTTAAACGCAACAGGTTCATCCAGATCCATCGCCTCAAGCTGTTCGAGTTTGTCTGAGAAGAGCATTATTTCAATATTGCCATGAAAGTCCATCAGGTTGACAATACCAAACTGATTTCCCTTTTTCGATATCTTCTTCGTAATCTCTTCCACTTTCCCAATGAAAATAGAGTACGAACCATCTTTAATGTTCTCTAATTCCGAAGAGAGTGTGTAGCTCAGTTCACTCAGCTCCTCACGGTACTCATCCATCGGATGCCCAGAGACATAAAAGCCTAAAGTATCTTTTTCAAACTCAAGTATCTCTTTGAGCTCATACTCATCGGAGTTTGTAAGTACCAATTCAACAGTCGTTATCTCTTCATCATCTCCAAAGAGGCTTCCCACTGCATTTTTCTTCGCTTCACTCGCTTTTTTCGCCGTCTCGACTATGAGGTCTATCTGGTCAAGCAGTGCCTTTCTTGAGTAGCCGTAGCGGTCAAAACCACCCGCTTTAATGATAGACTCAATAACACGCTTATTAACCTTACTCGGCTCGATTCTGTTTACAAAATCCTGCAGCGTTTTGTAGTCACCATTGGCTTCACGCTCTTCAAGCATCGCATGGATGGCAGCCTCGCCAACACCTTTGATACCGCCAAGACCAAAGAGAATGACATCCTGTCCCTCTTTTGTAGTAATAGCCGAAAACTCCAGCTGTGAGTCACAAATGTCAGGTGGAGCGAGTTCAATGCCCATGCGCTTGACTTCATCAATGTAGCGCACAACTTTTTCTGTGTTGTCCTTATCAGATGTAAGTAGTGCCGCCATAAACTCATTTGGATAGTAGGTTTTCAGCCATGCCGTCTGAAAAGTGACCATAGCGTAAGCTGCTGAGTGTGATTTGTTAAAACCATACCCTGCGAACTTTTCAATAAGGTCAAAAAGCTCTGAAGCTGTTTTATAATCGAGCCCTTGTTTTGCCGCACCTTCTGAGAACTCTTTGTTGTACTTGAGCATCTCATCGACTTTCTTTTTCCCCATCGCACGACGCACAATGTCTGCACCACCAAGACTAAAGCCACCAATAGTCTGCACAATCTGCATAACCTGTTCTTGATAGACAATGACTCCGTAAGTTGGTTTGAGTATCTCTTCAAGTGCAGGAAAAACATAGGTAATCTCCTGACGACCATGCTTACGCTCAATGAAGTCATCGAGCATCCCAGACTCCATCGGACCTGGTCTATAGAGTGCCAAGACCGCGATCAAGTCCTCAAAGGTTGAAGGCTTCAGACGTCTGTTCAAGTCCTGCATACCGGAGGACTCTATCTGGAACATCCCAACCGTTTCACCCGTTTGAATGACATCATAGACCTTTGAGTCATTCTCATCTATCTCATGCCAGTTGACATCTCTGTCATAACGGCGTTTTATAAGCTTCACTGCGTTTTGAATAACATCGAGAGTCTTGAGCCCCAAGAAGTCAAACTTGATCAGGTCGACATCTTCCATATAGTTCAGCGAGTATTGGGTGACAAAAGTCTCCTCCCCGCTTGGCTTATAGATAGGTGTCTTCTTCCAAAGCTCTTCATTTGATATAACCACACCCGCAGCATGCATTCCGGCGTTGCGTTTAAGCCCTTCAAGTTTTTTGGCAAACTCCCACACCCGCGCTGCGTTTGGATCAGTCTCGACGAGCTCTTGAATCTTTGGCTCTTTTTGAAAAGCCCCCTCAACGAACTTTCCATTCTTCGTTTTTCCATTGAGCGTAATACCAAGCTCATCAGGGATGAGCTTTGCCATCTTGTCCGCCTGAGAGAGTGGCATATCGAGCACGCGGGCAACATCACGAATGACTCCCTTTGCAAGCAGTGAACCAAAAGTGATGATTTGCGCCACCTGATTACGTCCATATTTACGCACAACATAGTCTATAACCTCACCACGACGCGCCTGCATAAAGTCCATATCGATATCGGGCATACTTACACGTTCAGGATTCAAAAAACGCTCAAAGAGCAGGTCATACTTCATCGGATCGATGTCGGTTATCTCAAGCGAATAGGCAACAAGACTTCCCGCAGCAGAACCACGCCCTGGACCTACGGCAACATCAATGCGTTTAGCCTCGATAACGAAGTCCCAAACGATCATCATATAGCCCGGAAACTTCATAGAGTTGATGATGTCCATCTCGAATTCTAAACGATCTCGATACTCCTGATGGCGTTCAGGCGGAACAATTTTAAGACGCTTTTCAAGCCCTTCTCTACACTTATGCACAAAATAGGCAGCATCATTCTTATCTGCTGCTGAGAGCCATTTTTTCTTCTGTTCCTCTGTTGCATCTTCAGGAAGCGGCGGGTCATCTTGAAAGTCAATATCCAAGCCCTCTGCTTCAGCATACTCTTTTGTAAACTTAAAGTTTGGAGGTGTCGGCGTCTTTACAATAGGTACAAATTCTTCAACCTTGTCGGCTATCTCCTGAGTATTGCTCACAGCTTCAGGGATGTCCACAAAGAGCCGTGCCATCTCTTCAGGTGACTTTACATAAAACTCGTGTACGGAGTGACGCATACGGTTCGGATCATCGTAGAGTTTATTCATCCCAATACACATAAAAGCCTCATGGTACTGTGCATCATCAGGGTATGTGTAGTGTGTATCATTTGTCGCCACAACTTTGATGCCGGTCTCTTTTGAAATTTTTAAAATCTGCTCATCGATGTAGAGCTGGTCGCCTATTCCGTGACGCATAATCTCAAGGTAAAAATCATCGCCAAAAATATCCTGATACTCCCGTGCAACGGCAAGCGCACCCTCATACCCAAGCGCACCATTTTTGACATTTCTCTCATTTTGCAGATTCAAGTGCCAGTTTACCTCTCCCTGCAAACAGGCAGAGCTGCAGATGAGCCCTTCACTATGCTCACGCAACTCTTTTTTATTAATGCGTGGAAAGTAATAAAACCCATCGATGAAAGCTTTTGAAGAGAGATACATAAGATTTTCATATCCCTTTTTATTTTTAGCATATAAACAGATATGAAAACGTTGTTTTGTGGTTTTGTCATTAAGCGTTTCGCCGTTATGGATATAGCCTTCCATCCCGATGATAGGCTTGAGGCCTGCACTCTTCATCTGCTTGTAAAAGTCAATGGCACCGAACATATTACCATGGTCAGTCATGGCAACACTTGTCATGCCAAGCTCTTTTACGCGTGAAACAAGGTTTGAGAGTTTATTTGCTCCATCCAGAAGAGAGTATTCTGTATGGAGATGTAAATGTGTAAATTGCGGTT
>Ga0256829_1001185_pt1 | contig 22327 bp, 27 predicted proteins | sample 131447metaG_FD_185979 | JGI IMG/M metagenome (GOLD analysis project Ga0256829, IMG submission 185979) | Hydrothermal vent microbial communities from Lau Basin, Pacific Ocean - 131-447 | ecosystem: Environmental > Aquatic > Marine > Hydrothermal vents | place: Pacific Ocean: Lau Basin | collected...
TGCAGCGAGTCCATTTCGGCACTGTGTATTCTTTTCCATTATATGTTACTGTTTTCATTTTTTGTGATTTCCTCCTTACCACGGTAAAATGTCAAAGATATAATCTGGTTCTAGGCCAAACTCCTGTGCTAGTACTTCCTCTGGGTTGGCACCATCTTCCACAAGTTCGCGAGTATAATTCAGTTGCTCGTTGGCCTCTTCTAATGATAGTTTGTCCCTATTCATTAGTACTGCGATAATCTCATTATGTTCTAGCATTTCAAACCTCCCCTTTCCAAACTGGCAGGTCGAAGGGTACTTTCTTCATACCTACTGGTTCCTGCACCCAATGGTGACCGGTACGAAATACTACGAATGTATCACTACCATTTTGTTTGAATACTTCCACATCATAGCCTGATGCTTTAATCATTTGGATAATATGCCTAATGGGTAGTGGTACTTCCCATCCTAGGAGTACAAGTCCATCTATTGGGACTGTACTAAACCCTAGTTGTTCTTTTGTCAATCTTTGCATTGTTGCCTCCCTTTTGTGGGTTATTCCTAACCGAGCTTTATTTTACCATAAATTCCCCACAAAAGCAATAGGCAATATTTAACCGAATTCAATGCCTGTGAATCTCTTTTGATAATTCTTTCACCTCTTGGAGTATTTCATCATCTCTTGTTGTTATGTATCTTCTCTGAAGACGAACCAGCTTCCTGATGGCTTTTTCTTTATCCACATAGCGGGTGCCGTATACCTTCTGGAGATTATCATACGCATCATTTTGAAGATCACCATCTAGATGTTTGACTCTGAACTTATCATTCTTTGCTATGTCACCTTCTATGTATATTAGGGCCAGCCTATCTGCGTAGTATTGCTTACCCATAATCTTGATACGTCTCTTACCAGTGCTGGAAATAGTCCCTGCTCTGTGGCCTATCATATTACTACGATTAGAGTGCATCGGCTTCTGCTTCCAGATAAATACACCAGTTTGGGGATTGTATTCCAGAAATGACCAGAGTAATTCCTGTGTGAGAATTCTTGGCCTACCTTTTGGAATGTTATTACCATTTACTGGTGGCTTATCCAAAGTTTGTGTCTGGCTTCCAACAGGTGGAAGCTTGTCCACAAGATGGATTGTATTTTCCTCCTGGTGTAAAAAGCCATCCATCATCTTTTGCATATCATTCTCATTCATAACAGGCTCCTATCTGAAGCAATTATACTATAATTACGGCAGGAAAGCAAGAGCTGGCTGGGATGGTGAGCTGTTAAAAAGTATGGGTGCTAGACTTCCGATTTTAGGGCTATAAAGCCTGTTTAGAGTCTAACCAGCAATAGGGATTCGGCCCTAATCGGTGGCAAATTTGCAATTTTGGCGCACTTTTGCACCCTCATAACACTTTAGCACCCATAGGGGCCGCCTATATTGTCTATGGGTGCAAAATCGCGGAAAATTACAAGCCCACCAAGTATTTAAACACTAAATTTGTTGATTTTCTACTTCACCATTTATCTATATACACAAAAAATATAGGGTTATAAAGCAATGAATTAGAATAAATAGCACTTTTATAATATTACTAATAATTTTTATATATTTATTACTCACCCTATAAATTACTATTACTTCTCATAAATTACTAATATCCCACATAATTTCTAATAACCTTACATTTTTTATATATAATAATCATCTATGTAATAATATTCTCCCAAGATGTATTATATCACTACAGCATTTATCTGCATATTTTTGGCAATTTAGCACCCATTATTTAGGGGAAGGGGGTGTATGGGTGCAAAAGTGCTATGAAGGTGCTTTTTCGCCCGTTTTTGGGCCTTCAGCATAGGGATTTGTCCCAAAAAACGCTTTTCAATACCCATTTCAAAGCATTAAACTCCCCTTTTTTGGCCCATTTAGCACCCATACTTATTTTACCCACACCTTTTCTTATTTCTATCCCAAACAATGCCTAAAATACCCACCAAAATTTTTATTCCAAGCATCAAAAAGGCGCAGCTTTCGCCACGCCCTTTGTTTTACATCCATTTGCTGCCATTTACTACCATCAACCACCACCATACAGCCATGCCATAAACATCAGCAGCCAAAACATCAAACAACACAATGCCACTATTACATTTTCTTTCCTCATTTCTAACCTCCTAGCCCTAAAAACTTACTATTTATCCTATCCACCAACCCGCGTTGTTCCGGCCAAACCATACGGCAGTACTGCAACCAATCCTCTAGCCTTACTCCCGCACGTCGTTTGGTTCCTGTCACCTTCTCAAGCCTTCCAATCATCTTATTCATTTCAAGCCTCCTTTATCTTAAACACAATCTTCGTACGAGTCTGCACGCGCATTTTATATTCTGGATAACACCTATCTAATGTATCTGCCTTAATTGGCACATTCAAGCAATTTAAAATTTCCATAAATCTACTGCGCCAGACCTGATTATGATGATTACCATACGGTACTAAGGCATGGGCCAACTCATGACAGAGTGTTTCCACTATATCTTTACGGTTCCATTGCTGTAAAATCCAATTTGCCAATACCACTTTCCCGGCGTTATGTCCATCACTTCTACTATTTACTAAATCACAGCTCCAAGCATATCCCGCCCTTGTCTGCTCTTTATAATCCACCACTAGCCGTACTCTATCCACATGTGGTATGTGCAAAAACTGTGCTTTGACAACTTCTACCATCTGCTCTAATTCTTTCTTCAATTCAAGCCTCCTAATCTTATTCTACCACCACCAAACAAAGGGGCCGACCCGAAAGCCGACCCCTTAAACCCCTATGCCATTGCTGCCAGCATCTGCTCGACAGCCACTTCAACAATCTCTTCAGGCTGCCCTGATAGAGCTTCCCGCAACTTGGCAACTGCTGCCTCTCTCTGAGCCTTTCTCTCCTCAGCCTTCTTATTCACCCTTCCTACAATGCCGTCTACCAAACGCTGCGCTGCGATATGACCTTCCTTCAGACCTTTTGGCTGGCCCTTACTATTCTTGCCAGCCATTGCCGCGCTGATACGGGTACGAAAACCTCCGTCTAGTACGTAACGCAGCACTTCGGCAGTCAATAGTACTTTGTACTCTTCACTATCAAAGATGACATGTGCCACCAATCCGTCTTCAGTCTGCTCCAGCTCGCCCAGTTCATAAGGCATTTTTTTCTTTGTACTCATTTCAAGCTCCTCTGGCCGTCTGGCCATCTTTATTCAGTTTGCCAATGGGCGTGCGCCATTGCTCGCAGGAGATTTGTTCGTGTTCATTCTTCCGGCTGCCTACTTCCGCCGCAAGGAAGATTTTACTCCAAATTTGTAGCAATTACAACCCATGACGTTTGGCAATCAAAACTGGCCAGCCTGTCATGCCGAATGGGCCACCCCCCCCCTTTCGGCTTGCGGGCGGGAGAAAAAGACTTTCCTAGTTCCGTACAAAAATTATCGAATTGCTCAATTCTTGGAAATAGGACTCGTAGTAAGTGGAAGTAGGGAGTCCTCATGAGGAGTGGGGTTCCTTCTTGGTGGTTAGGGTCTAAACAGGGATTTGGTAATAATTCCACATAGAAAGGGCACCCATTTCTGGATGCCCTTGAGGAGCCTTTAGGGTGAGTTAAAGGCTATCTTGGTTAGAGTACGTCAGACAGCTTGGTTGACAGTTCAACAAAGACGTCGGGCTGTTCATCCTTACGGACACAATCCTTAGCATTCTGAACTGCTGTCTGATAATCTTCAAGGGACTCAATACCATCAAGAGTACGAGCCAGGAAGGATTCAGCAGACTCTTTCCGTCGACCACCACTGATACCACCAGCAGCATCTTCGAAATCGATCTTTTCGAGCATTTCAATCCTAGCTGCGAGTTTCTTTTCATCATCAGCGACACCAGCACTGGAATTGTCGATGCGCAGTTTCAGACCACGTGCGAACTCACGCATAACGTAAGATGGGTTGATCTTCTTGAAGTCGATGGTCTTCACCACATCGCCAACACTAATAACAATATTGGTACCCTGAACATTAACATCTGTTGCATAGATTTTTGTTGCCATTTTAATTACCTCATTATAAGAGCACATAACGTGCTTTGTTGTATTTACTCCAGCATTAACAACATCTCCGCTGCAGCATTTGCTATTTATAATACTTTCAAGGCACGTTGTCAAGGGGTTTATTTTTTAATTGCTTGACATTTGGTGTACCTTGCGGTATGGTTTATAAAAATTATGGTAAGGAGTTATTCATGGCTGATTTAGCAAAGAATTATGAATTATCAAATCAAAATGAGTTAATAGCACTCATGGTCGCTAGAGGATGTTCAGGCAAGGAAATTGCACTGGAGGCTGGATGTAGTATGACGCACATCAATACTCTAAAGAACAGTCCTCTTTTTATTATGCGAGTGAAGCAGCTTAGGGATGAATTGCTTCAAGATGGTACGTTACTAGAACTCCGTATGCAGAGGGTTGCAGAAGAATCATTGGATTGCATTTCAGAAATTGTTACAATGCGTAACGTTGGTGATTTACAACTCATGAAACTACAGGCAGCTAACGCTCAAATGATACTTGCTAAGGCAGGCTTTGGGGAGACTTCCAATGTTAATGTGAATAGTAAAACACAAAGTATTAGTGCTATGCTTAAACCTGAAGAAATGGCAGAACTCCGTGAACGGCACGCAGCTCAGCACTAAGCAAATACATAGTGTTCTGTTCGAGAATATTGATTTATTCGCTCGAACAGTTATGCCGGATTATTTTAGTACAAAATTCGCACCATTTCATAAAGAAATTTTTGATGTTTGGGATTCTGATGAAGAATATGTATTGTTGGTCATGCCACGTGGTTGGGGTAAGACAACTCTCGTGCAGATGCTAATGGCTAGGGAAGGTTTATATGGTCGTAGTAATTTTAGCTTACTTATATCAGATACGGCTGATCAAGCAGAAGAGAAGTTAGAAGCATTAAAAAGTGAGTTCGAGAATAACGATAGGATATTGCAATTATTTGGAGAACAGTATAAAAAGAAGAAATGGCTGAAAGGTAATTTTACAATCCAGAATGGTTGTACATATAAAAGTAAGGGTGCTGGCCAGAGTATGCGTGGTATTAAAGAAGGTTTCAGAAGGCCAGATCTAATAGTCGTAGATGATCTAGAAAACGAAGAAAGCGTTGGTACACCACAGCAAAGAGAAAAACTTCATAAATGGTTCTATGCAGTCTTGTTACCAACTGCAATTAGAACTGGCAAACGGGTCAGGCTTGTTGGTACCATTATTGAGGCAGCCAGCTTCATTACGACTATTATGGAACAAACAAAGGAAGAGGTTCGCCAAGGGCTTAAACCAACATGGCATATTATTGTATTTGGCGAACTCGATGATGATGGTAAAAGTCGTTGGCCAGAGTTCAAATCAACAAAGCAGATACTTACCGAAAAGCAAGAATATGCAAGTGCAAATAGGTTGGATGTTTGGTATCGTGAGAAGCAATCAACAATCGTTAGTGATAATGGCCGTTTGCCACCTAAGTTAATTAAGCGTGTACAGTATGAGAATGAGAATGATCTTTATAATGCAATGAATTCTTGTATTGCAGTCATTGTTAGCCATGACCCAGCTATTAGTGATAATCCTAAGGCTGATCGTGCAGCTATTGTTGTAGTAGGCTTTACTGGTGATTCAGTAATAGTTTTTGCTGGACATCGTCAAGTAGGTATGCCTCCTGATGATCAGGTTATAAAGGCATTAGACTACGCTAATAGATTCAGAGCAAATGCTATTGTTTATGAAAAGGTAGCATTTCAGCAAGCCTTGAAATTTTCTTATGCCAGACTAAAAGGTCGGTTTGCTTACACACCGATTGTTGAAGGCTACTCGGTTCCTAGGGGTAAATCCAAACAGCTTAGGATTGAACACGCCATTAGGTCTATATTACTATCAGGTGATTTTTACTGTATTTCGGAAGTTTATGATATAGTTTACGAAGAGATGGCTGCGTTTCCGAATGGCAAGAGAGATTTCATAGACAGTATAGCACAGGCAATACATTATCAGGTGGAAAATGACCTGTATGCACCACAAGATATCGCTGGAGTTAATACATACCAGCCAGTAGGAGAAGGCTCATGGGCAGTGTGAACAATAAAGAATTGGTGAACGATGCAGATATTGTTAAATTATTTCAATCAGTAGACTTTGATCGTTCAATAGTACAATATGCAGTTAATCGTATGTTGGCTAGTGAACTTAGTATGAGTAATAATATTTCCTCATGGACTGCTGCTGAACGTCAGTATAATGCAGAACTAATCCAGAAGCCAGAAGATATTGACAGGAAAAAGAATGCCAAAGACAGTCCTATTTATGTACCGCTTAGGATTCCATACACCTATGCCGCTGTGCAGACATATCTTACATATTTGCTTGCCTTATTCACAAAAAGACGTCCAATGTTTCAGCTTATGGGTGCGAATCCTACACACGAAGAAACAGCAAAGATGATGGAGAATGTACTTCACAATAATGCAATCAATCGTGGTTATGTTATACAGCTACACACATGGCTTAGGGATGCTTTAATCTATAATAGAGGTATTATCTGGCGTGATTGGTATAAGCAAATTACTAAGAAAGTACGTATCACACAACAGCAACTTAATGGCCAACCTATCGGGGAACCAATAAAAGAACTTGTGGAACAGATAGACGATGAAGGTAACGATATCTTCACGAGTAGTCCATTCGATACCTATTTTGATCCAGGCGTTACGATGCAGAAGTTTCAAGAAGGTGAATTTGTTGCTCGTGTTTATTACCAGACGTGGACTAAGGTGTTGGAATCAGTACAAAAAGGTATTTATTGGAACGTCCTTGATAGGATTCCACTAACCAGTACTACTGCTTGGAAAAATCGTCTTAGGGGAGTACTTCCAGGAACAGAGCAAAATACTTCACAAATTGGTAACCGGCATCCAACAGTAGAAATTATAGATATGATTGTTAGACTTGTTCCTGTAGACTGGCAATTAGGTTCCAGCATATTCCCAGAGTTTTGGCGACTTCGCATTGCTAATGGTGCAACAGTTTTAAGGGCTGAAAAACTTAATATATTTGAATTCCCTTGTTATGTAATTGAGCCAGAGTTCGATGGCAGGACACTTCATACCAAAGGTTTGATTCAGATGATGGAACCACTGCAAGAAGTCCTATCATGGCTTATCAATAGCCACATGGATTCTGTTCGACGCACTATAAATAATAAACTAATCATTGACCCCAGTATGGTCGAATGGGATGATGTAGTAAGTAACAGACCTTATATAAGAATGTCAAAACGTGGCTATGGCCGCCAACCATCACAAACAATGCATCAACTGCAAGTGCATGACGTTACTCAAACACATTTAAGGGATATTGAAATAGTTACAGATTTACTTACAAAAATTAGTGCAGCTACTGAAAATTTCATGGGTGTTGTAAACCAAGGAGGTAGAAAGACTGCCACTGAGGTAAGGACTTCCAATACACTTGCTGGCAGCCGAATAGAAAAAGTTGCATTGGTAATAGGCCATCAAGGGTATATTCCACTCACACGTGGTCTTGTTAATGGCATACAGGATAATTTATCTATCGGCCTTTATTATAGAGATTTTGTACAAAGTGATGGAACGAATCAAATTCAGATTACACCAGATCAAATTAAGGATGGGCACTTCAGCTATCCTCCTGTTGATCCAACAATCCCTGTTGATCGCCAAGCCATTGCACAGACTTGGGGACAACTTATTGGAATAGTAGGCCAGAGTCCAGCATTGGCTCAAACATATGATGTTGGTAAAATGATTAATGAATGGGCAGAACTCGGTGGTATTAAGAATCTAGATACTTTTAGAGTCCAAGCACAGGTGGGACAAACAACACAAGGAGATGCAAATGGACAATCAGGAAGTACCATTAAGCCAAACTTTGGCAGACAGACTACTCAGTGATGAGCGTGCATATAGCCTTGTTGTGTCACTTTTTCAGGAATATATTAAGGAAGTACGTAATGAAATGTGTGCATTAAAATTACTTGACATTTCAGCCATTGCCGAATACAATCAGTTGCAAGGTGAGTTAAGGGCTTATGAATCAATTGTTGATTTAGCAAAACCAAAACAAGGAGATTATAATGCCTGATACAAACCCACAGGACTTAGAGCCTGTACAAAACCAGCAGGTTGATCCTAAGCCTAATGATCAGCCAGCACAAGAACCAGTGCAAGAGCCAGTGCAGACACAACCTGTGCAGACTCCAGTAGATCCTGCAGTCGATGCTGCATCATTGATTGCAGAAAATACGGATTTGATTACACAAATCAATTCCATGATGCAGCAGCCAGTTAGCCCTCCAGTGCCTAGCACTCCACCACAGGCGAGTGGTGATGATGGTTACAAATTCGATGATTCTATCCTTGATAATGTCATCGATGATCCTAGGTCGTTTGCAAACCATATTGCAAAGACAATCGCTGATAGTATTAGTCAGCAGGCGCCAATGATTGTTCAGACCCAATTACAACAGCAAATGCAGGCAGAGCAGTATGCTCAGCAGTTACACGATACGTTTTATAAAGCTAACCCTAATCTTGTTGGTCAGGAAGCCATTGTTGGCGCAGTTGCAAATCAGCTTCAGCAGCAATACCCAACTTTGACAGATCAGCAGCTTTTACAGCTGACTGCACAGACAATGAATAAACGTGCTAGTACAAATGTTACAGAACAACGTGTAGCTAATGAGACTGTAATCCCAATGCAGCAAGCCGGTATGGCAGGCAATGTTTCGCCTCAGCCGCAAATACCAGAAGCACAGTCTGATATGTTGGATATGCTCAAAGATGCAAATGCTGGACAATCATTCTTTTAGGAGGTAACATATGCCATATCAAGGCCCATTTGCCACTACTAATATCAGTGGCCAAACAACAGATGCAATTGCAGGACAACGTCCTGAAAATTGGCGACAAACTTTCTTACGTTTGTATCCAACTACACAGAAAAATTCGCCTTTGGCAGCATTGACTGCTAAGATGAAATCGAAAGAACTAACAGATGATCCAGTATTCCATTGGTTTGAGAAAGACATTCCGGTATTTTATGCATACATTAACCTGGCTGCCGGTTATACAGCAGCTGCTACGTCATTAGTAATTGATGATGGTGCTGGTGTAGGCATGGCAATGCGTGTGCGTGCAGGACATCAGATTCGTGTTGAACGTACTGGAGAAGTAATGTGGGTGACTTCCAATCCAGTAAACGCTACGACAATTACGGTTGTTCGTGGTATGGGTTCTACAGCAGCAGCTCCATTGCTTGACAATGACGTTTTGACTATTCTCGGTACTGTACACGGTGAAAATGCAGATGTTCCGCAGGCAGTCAATCATACTGGTTTGCCTTTCAGTAATGTCTGCCAGATTTTTCGTGAGCCATTTTCTTTGTCTGGTACAGCAAATGCTACTACATTGCGTACTGGTGATGCATACAAAGAAAAACGGTTGGATGCAATCGAACAGTACAATATGCAGCTTGAAATGGCTTTCTGGTTTAGTCAGCAGCAGCAGACTTCTGGTCAGATTGTTGGTGGTACTGGACTTCCAGAGCGTTCAACTGGCGGCCTGTTTGAATATATTATCACCAATGGTATGGATGCAGCAGCTCCTGCAGCGGGTAGTAATTTGCCTGGAACAGCAGCACCTAATACTGTTAACATCGGCGAATTTGAGAATGCTCTTGAGCAGCTTTTCCGTTATGGCAGTAATGAAAAGTTAGCCTTCTGTGGTTCTGGTGCTTTGCTTACGATGCAGAAGATTCAGCGACTTTCTTCTGTTGTTGAAGTGATGCCGGGAAATGATAAGTTTGGTTTTGGCATGGCTAAATGGCTAACACCATTTGGTACACTTAACCTTATTAATCATCCGCTTTTCAGTGCACATCCTGTGCATCGTTATACACTGGCTGCTGTTGATCTTCCGAACTTGCGTTATCGCTATATGAAAGGTCGTGATACAGCATTGATGAAGAATCGTCAGGGTAATGGTGTTGATGGTATCATTGATGAATTTATGGGCGAGTGTGGTTTGGAAGTGCAGCATGAGAAAACTCATGGTTACATTCTGAACATGCGTAACGCTGCATAATAGGAGATAGCCCCACCTTCGGGTGGGGCATTTCTTATGACCACATTAAGTATATTAACTTCTGATGTTGGCGAGTTTCTCGACAGAAGCGATTTGTCTGCAAAAATTCCATTGTTTGCGAAATTAGGACAATTATTTCTCGAACGCAAATGGTTACCCAAGTTTTTATCTACTACTATTACTGTAACAATCTCAGGTAAGCAGTTTTTAATTCCATCCGATTCTCTTGGTGTAAGAAATGTTTGGCTTTATACTGGCAATAGTACAACTAAGCTTACACGAAAAGATGAATTATTTGTTAGACAAAATAGTTCGTCGAATAAATATTATTGGCGTGATCAATCTGTTTGTGAGTTAGTCTCTGCACCAGCGGCTGGTTCTACCATCAGGTTACAGTATATACAAAAAGCAACTTTATTAGTTAATGCCAGTGATAGTAATAAATGGACACTTGGTGCTTATGATCTCTTTTTCTGGGCAACTGTAATGCAAGCAGCATTATATCAAGACAATGTAGAAATGGCAACTACAGTGCAGAATATGATGACAAGCCTTGCTGATGATTTGGAACTCTTCTATGTAATGGAAGAACATAGCGATCAGGCAAGTACTGCTGGTGATTACGATGTCTAATGCCATAGCAATAGGAACTGTTACTGCTAGTGCAGCTGGTAGTATTACTGATGCAAATGCTGTTTATACCCTAAACAGCTTTATAGGATACGACCTCTATTTGCCAGATGTCAATAAACATTTTGTAATAACATCAAATGATGCTACAACCTTATTCTTTGCTGATACTTATATTGCAGAAGTGGGTATTGATTTTAGAATAGTTTTGTCTAGCGATACGCAACAAACTATTTTAAATAGACAATCAGGTTGGAAACTTATTACCAGTAGTACTAATATCAATACACGTGATGTTGCCCTCGTTGACACTACAAATGGTGTAATTACATTAACAATGACGTCAAGTCCAGCTTTTGGCGATTCATTTTTCATTTTCGACGGTTCTACGGCAGGTTCATGGGGAACTAATAATGTAATAATAAATCCTAATGGCAATACCATTCTTGGGTCTGCTACAAATTATATGTTAACACATTCAAATGGCTGGGCTGAGTTCATCTATGACGGCACTACTTGGCAAGTAAGGCAATCGCAAGTAATACCAACAGTTCCTGTTACTTCAGTAGCTGGTAAGACTGGCGCTGTTACATTGACAACCGCTGATGTAACTGGTGCAGAAAATACAGCAAATAAGGACGCACCCAATGGCTATGCGGGCTTGGACGCCAATGGTGAGTTAACTAAGCTTCCTGCTGGGGCAGCCGCAGCACCTGCGGGAGCAGTGTTACGGCAAGATGGTTCATGGGTGTTTATTACTTTTGTTAATGTTCTTGATTATCTTACCACAACGGAGAAGGCCGACGTTCTCGCTAGGACTGCTCTTGTTGATGTGACTACTTCTGTGCAGAATGCTATAAATGCAGTGTCAGCCACAGGTGGTACTTTGTATTTTCCTGCTGGAATATACAGGGTCTCCGGTGTCGCTACAGCAGGCGCAGCGCTTTCTGTTAATGCCCAGTATTCCGGTGAAACCTATGATGGTCAGAAGCCTTTAAGGGTTAATATAACCGGTGACGGTGCAGGCAGTTCAATAATAAAGAATGTTTCAACTGACCCAACTGTCTATGCGATTCGTCTATACGGTGATGCAACAGGTTCAACACAGTCACACTCATACGAAACCTTTGAACATATTGGCATTGATTGTTCTGCAACGGGTGCTCGTGGCTTGCTTATACACAGTAAAGCGTATTATCGTGTAAAAGACATTCATATAAACAACGCGAATATTGGGCTACATCTAGTTTCCACCTTGTCCAGTTCATTTTCTAATATGACAATTAACTGGGGCGGTACTGGCATTATGTTTGATCGCACCTACTCAGCCACGGGTAGCGCTGGTGCGGCAGTAGGCTTCTCGAATTGCAACAGCAATACATTCTCGGATTGTATGATTGCGCAGAATTCTGCTTTTGCAATGAACATGGGGACATCGGCCAATAATGCCGTGGCTGAATTGGCAATCATTGGCTGTGATGTATCTGCTAATGGTACGATGGGTTCAGCCACTGGTGGCGTACGACTCGTAACATCAGAAATTGAAGGCGCGGTTGCAGCTAATATTCAGAATTGTTATTTTGAAATTAACAAAGGGGATTTTGATTTAGCCTTTATAAACATTGGCACGACGGTGAGCGACCTGCGCGCAGTAGTCCAAGGCTGTCTGTTTCTCCGCGATTCTGCTTCTTTATACACTACACGCAATTTGCAGGCCCAGGGGACGGATGCCAATAATACCATCGAGGTACTATGTATTGGTAACGCCTTCCAATCAATGGGTTCATATGCAGCTAATTCTGCACGGCCATTTACTACAGAGTTCGCATTCTCCACTATATGGGATTATCATAATTCTTTCGATAATGACGCTGGGCTTACAAATAGCACATATACGGCAACAAATAATACTGCTACTGCTGCAAGTAGGGATATTTATCTTATAGATTATATACCCACAGCTTACCATGCTGAGATTGCAGCAAAGAATCTTGCTTCCGTGTATGATGCAACGACAGATTTTAATACCGCATATGCCGCAGCGGTTGCAGCAGGGGTTAATCTGATTCTGCCTGCCGGATTATTGCAGTTTTCCAGTACACTGACCATAACAGATGATGGTGTGAATATCATCGGTCAGGGGGGCGGTTGGCAGACAGATCAAACTACCGGCAATGATATGCGTGAGCAGGCCGGGACGATTCTTAAACGTCTTGGTACATCGGCTACGTCGATAATTTCATTTGAAAGGGCGGCCACCTCGCTCAACAATATTGCATCATCAGGGTTGTTTGGTGTTCTTATTGATGGCGAGAATTATAATGCAGGAACACCTGTCGAAACTGCGACAGTGGGCTTACAGGTATTATCTGCATTTGGTTGTAAGTTTGAAGATGTCGCATTTCAGCATTGCACTACGCATGATATTTATATGGGTGTAATACCAACTGCCAGTGGTGACCCAAGAGATTCTCAATTTAATCGTTTTTCACGGATTGTGTGTAGGGAACTTAATTCCTGTAATCCGATTTATTTACACGGCGATGCATTAGCAAACAGTAGCTTTAATACTTTTGACACGGTTGAAATCGTCCATCGTAATGGAACGGCATTTAAGTTTGGTTCTTCAGACACTAACTTAGTGAATCAATTATTGCTGTTCCGTAATGCCGGCACAGCCGTTGGCATTGAGTTTATGGGCGGCACCACAACCGACTATGCAAGGGACAATAACGTCGCTTGGGCAGACCCAGGGGCCGGCGGCGTAGTTGCTCGTGCGGGTACGGTCTCCTCGACTAATAATACAATACTGTATAGCCCCGGCAATGGGGCACCTATTCCAACAGTAGAAACTGGCGCCACCCTGATGTACCAATCTGATTCAGGTGTGTTCGGTGGCAACAGGATATTTAATGATACGGTAAATATCGCAGTCATACAGGAAGCAGGTGTCCCGTTAACAACTAAGTACTCTCTTGCAGGGCATACCCATACTCAATATGCTTTAACATCCCATACTCATACGCTTAGTTCATTGTCCGGTGCTGTTACCAATTCACAACTTCCAACTCTCATAAGCCAACCTAATATCAGTGGCAGTACAATATCTGCGGGCAACTTTAGTGCTTATTCAAGTGTCATAAATGTTTGGGAAACTATAGCAGGCTTCTTAAGGGTTGGCCCAACGCAATGGGTAACAGCAAACGGTGATATAAACTGTAACCGCATATATGCTGCAGGCGCCCCTATTTGTTATGTTCTTGAAGCAGTAAACGATGGTGACATTGACGAACAGGCATGGGATGACCGCATTCCGAACAATACCTACACGGAAGATGATGGCTCAGAGAGGGAAGAAGTAACACTGAATGAGGGGGCGAGAAAGTTTAAGGCCCGGCTTGGAACTGAGTATGACCCTCTTGACATGGATAAGTATGAGAAGCACTGGCGTGATAAAGGTCATCTTACTTCTATGCCAAGTAAAGAAGCCTACGATAACGGCACGCTTGATCCTATTTCAACTTATGGTTGGATACAGCGTCTTGTAGAAACAGTTGAGATACAAGCAGTGCACATTGCAAATCTTAATGCGCGACTTAAAGCGCTTGAGTCGAAATAATAAGGAGAGTATAGTATGAGTACATTAGCAGTAGATTTTAATAGCAATCCAATCCCAGCATTCAGGGAACCACGCACAGGAGCGACGCAGACCATTAACACAGTTGCGGCTGCTTCCGCAAAAACAGTAGCAGCACTTTCGGCTGGCATGTACCGAATTTTCATTCCGAAAACAGTTACTGGCATCCTGAGATTTGCATCTGGCCCATTCGCAACTGTTGCGGCCGCGGCAACTGATATGCCGCGTGAGGCAGGTGAGTATTTCGCTTATATCAATGCGGGAGATTCTATCGCTGTATACGACACGGTCGGCGGTGCAGTTGTAGAAATCACACTGATGCCATGAGCATGTTAGTTAAACTCGGTAAATTATCACGAATCGGGGGCGGCGGCATTAGCTCCATCCCCGGCTTCGGCGTATTCAATCTGGATTTCCTCGATTTGCAGGATGCCCACGGCAACACTGGCACATTCACTCGTGCTGGTATCGCTAATGTGCCTGATTGGCAGGGCGTGTTGCAGTCTATTCCGCTGGATACATGGCGGGTGAACAGAGGGCACTATGTTGAGAATCTGATTAATTATAGTGAGGATTTGACTAATGCTGTTTGGCATAAAAACAGAAATACGACAGCCACAAAAACCAATGGTATAAACACGATAACCTTTACTGCTGCAACAGCGGATACTTGGGGGCAGTTTGATGCCTTATATTATAATCTATTTGGTACAACTGGCGATTTATTTCGAGTTACGGTTGAACTAAAAGGTATTGCAGGGGAGACAATGATCTTCGCCCGTTATTCAGACGGCGATCCAGGGACTCAGATTACGCACACATTTTCTGGTCAGTGGGAAACGATTTCAATCGTTGCGCCTTCCCCACAAGTTAATCCAGCACCGACTTGGGGGTCTATATATTTTAATCGTAAAATGGCTAATACAGTTACAACCCTACAGATCAGGAAAGTATGGGCTGTAAACGTCAAGGGCATGCCAGCCTCATACATCCCACCGTATGCCCCGCGCCTCACGGCAGCGCCGGCATTCAAATGGTTCAACAATGATGGCAGTAATTTGTCTGTTGTGAATAACGTTGTTACTGATAGTGGCGTATCTAATCCACTCCACCCCACCGTAGTAATCAACGGAGAGCAGACCTATCTTGACCTCACCGACTACGCTACAGGCCAGCCGGTGGCAGCGGGCGGCATGCGTGCGTATGGGGGCAGGTATTACAAGACTGCTGCTGGTGGCACGACGAACGGAGCTAGTCCACTGGTTGATACTGGTGTTACTGACTGGGTAGATCAGGGGATTTATCAGCCTGATTATGGCATGTTGTTTGAGGGCGGAGGGACTAACCTGTTTGTTAATCCTTTAGCCCCTGCAACGCAGACGATTGCACTCACCGCAACAGGCGACTATACGCTATCAGTTGGCGATACTGGAGATACAGGGACAATAGCTATCGCAGCAGGAACGGCGACAATCACTGGAGCGGGTACTGCATCGGTAGGCGCTGTTGTGACAATCAACTGCTCCGCCATAGGCACAGTCGTGCTTACCGTTACAGGCACGCTAACGCGTGCGCAGTTCGAGGCTGGTTCCGTATCCACGTCGTTCGTCAACGGCATCCGTCAAAACGAACTTGGCAATCTCAAGTTCCCCACTACACAGGGCTGGGGTGGTGCTAATGCATTCCCGCATGCAGCGGGTTCATTGCTGTTCAGTGGCAGCCCGCAGCATGATTTGAGTCAGCATGGTAATTACAATAATCCTATTCTGTCATTAGATACGGTAAATGGATTGCTTTATCAGGGCTGGCAGCAGGCCATAGCGTCTACTGACGGTGCAAATCCAGTGCAGCCTTGGCAAAACACAGCCTACCTCCGCAACCAATCAGTCCAGTACGGCGTAGAGTGGGACGATAGCGTACCGCAGTTCCGTGTCGGTTATCGCGTAGCAAACACTGGTATGGCGTGGGTTTGGGGCGCTTACAGCCCGTATGATGGCGCATTCACTGACACCGGCTTCTTGCAATTCTTTGCCAATACCGTAGGTGCGCTGCCGTGGGTAGTTCGTAATACCATCATATTTAATAAGGCTCTCACTACACAAGAGTGGGACAATTATATAGTCCCATGAGCATTGTGTTTTGGGTACTACTTTATTTTGCCTTGCTCGTAGCACTGTGCTGGAGGGCGTGGGCGGTAGGAGAAAGGGATGACTGATGCAACTGAACGACGGTTGGCTGCTTTATTGGCTCAGATGAAAGAGATGCTTGAGGACAGACTACCCGCTGAGATGCCCGAAAAACGTCCTGATTGGCAGGTTTATACGTTTCTTGCCGGTGTGATCTTTATGAGTGGCGCTTTATGGTATCAGGTGCTCGGCAATACTCGCTCAATGCATGAACTAATGGCGCGTGATACAGCACAGCATAAAGAAATACACAAAGAAATTGACGCGAACAGAGATAACCTTACCGCGCATTTACAATGGGAATTGCAGCATGAATTAGCACAGAAAGATGCCGTTATCAGGCAACTAGAGCAGAAGGTGACGAATGAACATTGAGGAATTGCTAATCAGGCACGAAGGCGTGCGGCACAAGATGTACAGAGATTCGCTCGGCGTCCCGACGATTGGCGTAGGACACAACCTAACCAAGCCGCTAAGTGATAGAGCGATAGACCAGATACTGCGGGACGACATTGAGGACGCTCGAAGCGACTGCGCTCAGTTTCCTTGGTTCGTTTACCTTGATTCCGTTCGTCAAGCCGTGGTGTTGGATATGGTGTTCAACATGGGTGTGCATAGGTTCAAAGGGTTCCGCAATACCATCGGGCATATACAGGCAGGGCAATACAATGCGGCAGCTATGGAGATGCTTGATAGCGTATGGGCTAATCAGGTTGGCCGTAGGGCAGACGAGTTAGCTGAGATGATGCGTTCCGGTGAGTGGCCCAATGCTTAAAGAGCGCGACGGCTCCCGCCATAGTCTGAGTCGCTGTATATTCGCAGGCTCGTGGCTGATCGTGTTGGCGGGCGCCGTGAACTATCTCTGGTTTCATGGCCCTGACGTAGCTGCATTGGCCGGAGCATTGCTTACTCCTGCCGGCTTGGTATATGCTGGGCGAGAACACACGAAGCGAGGTGAAGTATGAAACCTATATTACTCTACAGGATATTGAATACTCCGCATGCACTTTTGCATGTACTGGGGTGGTATGCTGTGGTTGGGTGCGAAGCCAAAATATGTAAGTGGGGTGACGAATAATGATTGAGAATGAAGTTGAAGAAAAATATATCTGCTTTGACGGTATGGCGGGTGTGCAGCACATCGAATCTATACGTAAATATCTCGATTATATGGAAGAGCATCTATTTAATATTCGCAGGGCTTTTGTTGAACTATCCGATGCCTGTGAGTCTATGCCTTGGGTTGGCGATGATTACTGGTGGCACACAGTCCGGATAGAAGTAGAAAAGCATGACCTATCAAAGTTTTCTGATGAAGAATTCTTGCCTTATGTTCGAGCTTTCTTCCCAATAGATGGAGAAGAAAAAACTCCGCTGGGTGCGGCATGGGAACACCACAAAGAACATAACCACCATCATTGGGAAACTGTTGAGAATACAACTGATATTATCCATATGGTAATTGACTGGACAGCTATGGGATACAAGTTCGGAGACACTGCCGAAGAGTATTACAAGCGGAACGCGGATAGGATCATATTAAGTCAAGATCACATTGAATTTATGCAAAAGCTATTCGCCGCACTTAAACAATACCGCAAGGGTAGAGCATGAATCCATTGGCCCTACTCAGTCTAGTCAAAGATCAGAAAGAGCGCGTCACATGGGCGCTCATCGCGCTTGGTCTATTGTACTGGACATGGAACACAGCCAGCGACGTAGGACAGTTAAAGGCGCAGGTTGGCTATCAGGAGCAAGCCATGAAGCTGATGACTCAGCAGCTCAATGAATGTAAATAAGGAGGCAATAATGACATTTACAATCGGAACAGTATTCATTGAGTTCGTAGCAACAGGGGTGGTTGGCTTAATCGCTGGCTTCCTGATCGGCGCGAACTGGTACAAGCGTAAAGGGAACGGTACGGTTAAAAGCACTGTGTCGGCAGAGATTGCAGCGGCAAGAGCTAAGGCTAATGCTGAGTTCCAAGCTGAAAAGAAGCGTATTATCGAGAAGGCCAAAGAGCAAATCTGATGTTTCCCATGCTTGGCTTAGTAGGAGGAAAAACTATCGGCAAGTACATTGCCATAGGGCTTGCTGCTGTAGCTATGGTGGCGTTTATCTACATCGGATGGAACTCGTACAACAACGCCATAGCCAAGGCTGCCAGCGTTGAAATAAAACTGCATGAGGCCAACAAGGAGACAGCGGAGGCGAACCGGAATATAGAGGAGTTAGCCAATGAACTCAACGAACAACAGGAACAATCCGCACAAACCATCCATCGCATTCAGCGACTTGCCAGACTACGAGCGAAACGCGCAGATGATACTTCTGCGACGCTCGCTCGCTTGTTTAATACTATGGATAATGGCGATGCTATTGCTCAGCTTAACCGGATGCTGTCTGTTCAAGTCCGACGAATCAACGGTGAAAGCGACCAAAGTAGTGGTGCAAAAGCCTCAGATAGTTCTACCAGCCAGACCAGTAGTGCAGACACCATTACTCCATTCGCCTGTATCGACAAAGAAACCGCAACCGTAATGCTGCACAACCTGACAGTACTAGCTGACTATGTTGATGACGTAGAATCGTTAAGGAGTTCTCATGCAACAACTACAAATTAAAAGCCTTAGCCACATGTCATACCTACCAAAGTATCATAATGGTTCTGTATCACTTGATATCTGTTCATGCCAAAATATTACAATACAAGCTGGTAAGGTTAAAGAGATTCATACAGCATTGAAATTATTCATGCCAAGTGGGTATATTGGAGTCCTAACAGGTTTGAAATCTAACGCACAAAAGTATGGCATATCACTAATGCTTGGTGTGGAATATATTGATAAGAATAACACAAACGAGCTTACTGTATTACTGGAAAATAAATCAGAAGCGCATTTTGATGTACATCAGGGTGATATCATTGCGAAGTTGATACTACTTCGTGCTGAGCAGCCTAGAATAGTGTTTAGACCCTAAACAGCGATAGGAGAACCACATGCCAGAGTTTAAGAATCACATAAAGCTAACAGGTGGCCAGATAACAGATTTGTCCTTCGACAATGCTACTGTTAATAACTATCGTGTTTTGCAAAACTGTATCCCTACTGCTGAAGGTATTAAACCATTGCATGCTCTCTGCGATGCTATTGGGCCAACAATAGGTGGGTTGTTAGGCAATACTATTGGTATGCCTATTTACATTTATAATAATACAGCATATTTTATAACTGTGTGGAATGCAAATGACATCGCTTTATACAAAATACCTGTGGATTTTGTATCTGATAATCATGCGACAACATCAACATCTCTTATTGCTCACTTCATAACATTAAATCAATTACCACCGGCACAAAGACTCTGGACTCAAATGACAAATGAAGAACAGATAGTTGCTATGTTGAAAAATATCATACATAGATATGGTGATTATATTGTTTATAATATGTCATATATGTCAATGCACCAGAATCTAATAACCAATACACCTATGAGTAATTTATACTATCTTGACATCATAACAGCAGGTGCTGCAGCAAAGGCATTAGACGACATTGATGGTAGTGTTACATTAGCAGCGCCTAAAGCAGAATTTTATGTTGTGGATGATGAATACTTATTGGCTATTGGTGGTTTTGATAGTTATAGTGCTAATATAACGTCTAATACTGTTGCTGCAGTTATTGGAGATACTGTAATTACTGTAGGAAGTACTTCCTTAATGGCTACTACTGATTATATAATGCTCCAGCTTGATGATGGAAAATGGTATGCTAATACTATTGCCAGTTTCACGCCTACAACAATTACACTAGGTAGTGGTATATTACAGCCAATGGCTATTGGTAATACCATTAGATATCAATCTAATACAAAAGGTTTTGAATACCATCCAGAAAGAATTAGATGGAATCATCCAGATGCTATTGATCGCTGGTTACCGTCTACCAGAATTCCTCCATCTAATTTAGCTGGATGGAAAGTTATGACTTCAGTTTCTCGTATTGTAGATGTGTTCAAATTCAATGGCAGTGTTTATATTGTAACTATTGACAATCTTTATCGCGCGACTAAAGTTGGTGGTGAAACAGGTTATAGTTTGACAGCATTGAATATTAACTTGAAACTTGGTATTGGTGCTGAATATTCTATTGTAGTTAAATCTGATTCAGTGTTTATATTAACACTTGATGGTTTGTATGCATTTAATGGTATTACATTAACACCTTTAAGTAGTAGTACATCAGAAGGATTATTCAACAAGACATGGTTTGAGAGTAATATTAGTAATACAATATATCAGAATGACCCAACCTATCCTACAAACGCTGCAATGCAAAGTATACAGATAGGAATACAGGTAGCCGCAATTGACTGCATTTTTTGGTTTGTAACATATGGTAATGGAGTTAATGCAAAAAATATGATTCTTGTCTATAATTATGAATTAGGTATTGGTTCATATTTATTACCTCCAGCAAATGAAATTTGGTATCCAGTACAAGGTGAACAAGTAGGACTTGCTGTGTATGATAAAACAGCTAATACCACAAGATGTTTTGCAATCCGGCCTAAGACTACAAGTTCAATACCTCCTGATGCTGAAATAATAATTGAAAGCGGATTTATAACAGATGATCCTAAAACATCACAAAATTTAATGCTTAATCGAATGTTTTTCACTCAAGCCTCAAAACAGAGTTCTGATATTTTTTCTGGATTGACTGTATCTGTTAATGGTTATAATCAGGATAATGTTTTGCATCAAACTAAAACTGTTGGTACATTTAGTTCATCATATGCAAGAGGTTTTTTAGATACTAGAATTAGTGGCCGGTATGTTAATTTTCAACTGCGAGGCAGTCCTAATGCTTGGACTGATTGGGCAGCAAATCTTAACCAAAAAGATTCAGCACTTCGTACATTTAGTTTTGCTCTGACAAAACGTGGAGGTAGATCATGAGTACTAAAAGTGGTAGTGTACCATTATTAAAACTACCTACTCCACCACATGATGCAAATAATCAAGATGCTATGAATAATTGGATTTTTCAAGTACAATTTGCAATACAAGCATGGGCAGATAATTTAATCACTAAGATTAAAGAAATGGAAAGTCTTTCTATAAATGGGCAAGGATTGAACTTGCCAACTTATGCACCTGATGCTATAGTAGAAAAACGAGATGGTGTAATTGTAATGTTCGCTAATGACCCGAATAATGCAGGTGGTGGTTTTGGTCTTTATCGATATAATGCTTCAACAACAAAATGGGAAAAGGTATAGGAGATAAAAATGGGCTTTAATTTTGGTAGTTTTATACATCATCCTGGTCGAGCAATTCAACATCTTGTTCATAATCCAGCAGGTGCGATTCTTAATAAAAATATTCGTGGGTCTAGTTTTTATCGCAATGTAGGTCGTCCATTAGTTAAAATTGGAACTGGAGCATTAGAAGGCTTTGCCTTAGGTGGGCCAGTAGGTGCTGCTGTTGGTGCTACATCAGCAGCACTTGGTGGTGGTCTTACTAATAACCCTTTTAGACCTTTACCAAATTTAGTTGGGCCAGCTTTAGCTTCTAGTGGAGTTGGTGCATTACAAGGTACAGGGCTTGGTGGTACACTTGCAGGCACAACTGGTACAGGTATTCATGGATTATCATTTTTGAATGGTG
>Ga0256829_1001186_pt1 | contig 22316 bp, 22 predicted proteins | sample 131447metaG_FD_185979 | JGI IMG/M metagenome (GOLD analysis project Ga0256829, IMG submission 185979) | Hydrothermal vent microbial communities from Lau Basin, Pacific Ocean - 131-447 | ecosystem: Environmental > Aquatic > Marine > Hydrothermal vents | place: Pacific Ocean: Lau Basin | collected...
TCCAATACCAGCTTTACTTTAAATTCGCTGCTAAATTTTCTTCTTTTATTGCTCATTTTTGTCCCTTTGTTCTTTGTTTTATTATTTTACCATTTTTTTATTTGTCTTTTTTCTTGGGGTATTATACAAAACAGAATAAAAAATTAAAAATTTAATCTGCATTTCTTACCTCTATTAAAGCTCTTATTTTATCTAAGCTATCAATTTCATATACTTGATAATTATTATGAAGACTAACATATTTAACCATTTCTAAAACTCTATCTACAAAAAAAATTCCACCTTCTTTTGAAGTGAAAGGCAAAACTAAAATAAAAAGGTCAATTTCCACAAAAGAAATTTTTTCAAAAAAATCTAATGATCTTAAACTTTTAGTTAAAAAATTTTCAAATGTTTCTGAATGAAGTTTATCTATATCAAAAAATACAATAGAACTATGAGAATGAACTATTTGATGAAGTTTTATTAAACTATAAAGTTCTACTACACTTTTACAAGATATATAATTACAAAGCTTATCATCTTTTATCTCTTTTATAACAATATCACTTTTTTTATTAATATAAAAATACTCCGCAGTAAATTGAATAGCTACTAAATTTTCTATATTATAATGAATAAAAGGCATATCCTCAATTAGAATAAAAGCATCAATATTATCTGAAACCATAATAGGAATAGCAGCTAAATAATCTACTTTTTCTTTAACATAAAGCATAGTCTTTTTGTTATACATTTTCTCAATAAGTTCATCATTTAAATTAATTTTTGAAATATTATGTTTAAAAATTTTATCTCCTTCTATTAAGGCAAAAGAGTTTATATGAAATTGATTTGCTAAAAATCTAATAAATTCTTCATATGAATTTTTATTAGCTAAATCTAAAACAATACTCCTTAAAGTATAAGGTTTTGAAAAATAACTTTTTTCTAAATTATCGTGAGAAAGTTTTGTAAAAAGAGATGTTTTTCCTATTTGTCTTAATTTGTCTTTTAAAAAATCAACCTCAGCATCAAGTTCTGATAAATGAATCTTAAAATAAAAATTAAATTCCCCAGCTATTAAAGCAATTAAGACAGCATGAACAAAAAAATAATAAGGAAAAACTGAATAAAAAATATATCCGGCAAAAGAAAGTAAAGAGACTAAAACAAATCCACTCCCTAGCCCATAATAAAGACCTATAATCATTGCAATGATATAATAATAATTAAAATCTTTATCAAATAAAAACAACTTTTTTTCAAAAAAATAACTGCTACCTAATGCTATTGCACTAATTACTATTAATTCTAAAAATATATAAAAATTAAATTTATTAAATCTGATTCTACTTTTAAAAAATTTTAATATTTTGTTCAAAAAATTCCTTCAAACAGACTCTGCGCTGCTACTCCTAAACTTTGATAACCACTATCACTTTTTGAAGCTACACTTGAAAATAAAACATTCCCATTTTTTGCTTTTAACTCTATATACACGCTAACTGCTGGTTCTCCGTCTATCCCTGTTTTATATTTCCACTCAATAACTTTTCCATCTAAAAAATAAGAAGCGTTTATATCTTTTAAAATTGGTTTATCATTTTTTATTTTATAACCTCTTAAAACTCTATATCCTTCACTTCTTAAAACCCCCTCAGCTATTAAAGAGGCTTTAACGCCTGCATAAGGAGTTTCTGAAAGATTTTTAAAAGGCATAATAACTATTGTTTGATTTTTATCAAGTTTTGAAAAACTATTTTTTTGCATAACACTACATCCACTAAATAAAAAAAGAAATATGAAAAAAAGAGCCTTTTTCATAATTATCCTTTAAGATAACTTATAATCGTATCAACTCCAAATCCACTTGCACCAAATGGATTATATCCCCACTCTTTTTCTACATAAGCAGGTCCTGCTATATCAAAATGAATCCATTTGTCTTTATTTTCTACAAATTCACTCAAAAAAAGCCCAGCAGTTAAAGCTCCTCCATATCTGCTTGATGCTATATTACATATATCAGCAATATTACTCTTTAATAAAGGTTTTAAATGTTTATTAAACGGTAAATATGCAAAATTTTCTCCTGTTTTTTCACTAACTTCTAAAATTTCATCAATTTGATTTTTATTAAATCCCATTATTCCTGCTGTATATTCTCCAACTCCTACAACACAGGCTCCAGTTAATGTTGCAAAATCAAAAATCTTATCAAAATCTTTTATATTTTCCTGGGCATAACATAAGCAATCAGCCAAAACTAATCTTCCTTCCGCATCTGTATTTCTAACTTCAATAGTTTTACCGTTTTTTGCTTTTAAAATATCATCGGGTTTATAGGCATTACCGCCTATCATATTCTCAGCAGCTCCTAAAATTGCATGAATTTCTACATCTAAATCCATTTCACCGGCAGCTTTTATAATTCCAAGAACTGTAGCTGCACCTGATTTGTCACTCTTCATTGTAACCATATAATCAGCTGGTTTTAAACTTAGTCCACCGCTATCATAACAAAGCCCTTTTCCTATTAATACAATTTTTCTTTTAGGATTTTTAGGTTTATATGTTAAATGTATAAGTCTTGGAGGATTACTGCTGGCTTTTCCTACGGAATAAAAAGCATTATATCCATTTTCATAAAGATAATTTTCATCATATATTTTACATTCAAGAGAATTTTTTTGTGAAATCTCTTCAGCAATAGCTGCAAGTTTGGCAGGAGTGATTTCATCAGGCATAGAATTTATTACATCTCGAACAAAATTAATACTCTCAGCTCTAATTTTTGCTTCTTTTATAATATTTTCAAATTCTCTTTTTGAATTTATGCAAATTTCTTTTATAGGATGTTTTAATTTTTCGCTTTTATATTTATCAAATTCATAATCACCTAATATAAATCCTTCAAAAAACGAAACTAATAAATTCTCGTCTTTTATATTAGGAGGCGTTATTTCAACACTTTCAAACTGATAGTTTTTAAGTGATTTTATTATTTTTGCCGTAGCAGTTTTTAAATTTTCGGCATTAATTTTCTCAATTCCAACAAAAACTCTTTTTCTTTCAGGCAAAATTAACACTTCCCCGTCTTTTCCTTCAAATCCATACTCTTCAAATTTTTTAGCCCCGTTAACAACAATTTCCGCTTTAATTTCACCTCTATTTTTACTAAATTTCATCTGTCCTCCTTTTTATTTATATAAGTCATTATAAGTATTAAAATTATAAATCCGCTAATTCCTACATACCAGTGATGTTTTAGCCATTTTAAAGCCAATAAAAGTTTATCTCCAAAAAAATAACTTGGAATTATAGTAACACTGGCCCAGATAACAGCGGAAAAAAAGTTAATAATTGCAAATTTCTTAGAATCATAACCGCTAAGCCCTATTGTCATAGGAATAATAGTTCTCATTCCATAAATAAACCGTTGCAAAAATATAACCCAGGCTCCGAATTTTTTGATTAAAAGCCTGGCCCTTGCAAATTTTCTTTTATGTGTTTTAAACTCTTCTAAAATCCATTTTTTATTTATTTTTCCAAGATAAAAATATATCTGATCCCCTATAAATCCGCCAAGAGCTCCTACAAGAATGGAAAGTCCCAAATTCATACTACCTGTATAAGATAAAATTCCAGCCATAACAAGTCCTGTTTCACCTTCAAAAATAGACCACACAAAAAGAATAATATACCCATATTTTTCAAGCAAATGAATTAAATTATCTTCACTGAAAAATGATTTTATACTTTCTAAATCAAAGCCGTAAAGAAAAGAAAAGCAAAAAAGAATAAAAAACAGATATCTAAATTTCACTCTTCTTCTTTCAAATTAAGAAAATTTTTTGCCTCTATCATATCTTTATCACCTCTTCCGGAAAGATTTACAATAATAAGTTTATCTTTTATATCAGGTAATTTTTTAAGATATGCCACAGCGTGAGAAGATTCAAATGCCGGAATAATTCCTTCTTTTTGGCTAAGCCATACAAAAGCCTCAAGTGCCTCTTTGTCGGTAATATAGTCATATTTTATTCTTTCAGATTCAAAATGATAAGCATGCTCTGGCCCGATTCCCGGATAATCAAGACCTGCTGAAATAGAATATGCTTCAAGAATTTGTCCATCGTCATCTTGAAGTAAATAACTCATTTGTCCATGAAGTACTCCAGGTTTTCCGGCATTAAGACTAGCTCCGTGTTTTCCGCTTTCAATTCCAAGCCCTCCGGCTTCAACTCCTATACACTTAACTTCTTTATTTTCTAAAAAGTGTGAAAATATACCCATAGCATTACTTCCACCTCCTATACATGCTATTACGTAATCTGGAAGTCTGTTTTCTTTTTTTAAGATCTGGGCTTTTGCTTCATATCCAATAATTGCCTGAAAATCTCTCACAAGCATAGGGTACGGATGAGGACCTGCAACAGTTCCTATTACATAATAAGTATCTCTTGCATTTGTAACCCAGTATCTTATTGCATCGTTCATAGCATCTTTAAGCGTTTTGCTTCCACTTTTTACAGAATGAACTTTTGTCCCTAAAAGCTCCATTCTAAAGACATTAAGAGACTGTCTTTTAACATCTTTTTCGCCCATAAACACTTCGCATTCAAGACCTAAAAGCGCTGCAGCCGTAGCAGTTGCCACTCCGTGTTGTCCAGCTCCGGTTTCCGCTATTACTCTTTTTTTACCCATTTTTTTGGCTAACAAAACCTGACCTATTGTATTATTTACTTTATGTGCACCTGTATGATTTAAATCTTCTCTTTTAAAATAAACTTTTGCATTAAGTTCTTTACTTATATTAGGGGCAAAATAAAGTCCGCTTGGTCTTCCTATATACTCTTTATAGTAATAATCCATCTCTTTCCAAAATTTTTTATCAAATCTTAGTTTTGAGTAAAATTCTTCAAGCTCCTCTAAAACAGGCATTAAAGTTTCAGGCACATATTTACCACCGAATTTATCAAAATGGCCTTTTTCATCCGGATCAAATATAGGCTTTGGTATATACATTGTTTTCCTTTTTTAATTTTTAAAAATAAGAATTAAAAATTTCAATCTTTAAAATAATTTTAAACTTATAATTCTTATCTTTTTAGATATAAGTTAAATATCTTAACATAATATTTTTACTATTAATATTTTACTAAACTATCAACTTTAACACCTAATGCTTTTAACTTTTCAGCCCCATCAAGAAATGAAAGTTCTATTAAAAATTCAGCTCCAACTATATTAGCATTAAGTTTTCGTATTAATTTAACAGCAGCTTCTGCGGTTCCTCCTGTTGCTATCAAATCATCTATAAGTAAAACTTCTGGATTTTTTATATTTTTAAAAGCATCTATATGAATTTCTATTTCATCAAATCCATATTCAAGTGCATATTTTTCAGCCACAGTAGTAAACGGAAGTTTACCTTTTTTTCGAAGAGGAACAAATCCTTTTTTTGTTTTTGCAGCAATAGCGGCTCCAAAAATAAATCCTCTACTTTCAATGCCACATATAAAGTCAACATTTTTATATTTATTTGCATAATAATCAATAACTTCACTAAACAGTTTTCCATTATTAAGAAGTGTGGTTATATCTTTAAAAACAATACCTTTTTTAGGGAAATCGGGAATATCCCGAATTGAATTTTTAATTTTTTCTTTCAAATTCATTTTATATTCCTTAATTTTACATTTTAAACTTTTAATTTTTTACTTTTTCTAGATAATCCCCTGTTTTTGTATCTATTTTTAATTTATCTCCTTCAACAATATGACATGGAACTGTAACCATTGCTCCAGTTTCTAATTTTGCAGGTTTTCTACAAGCACCGCTTCTGTCTTTATTGCTTACAGGCTGAGTTTCAACAACTTCAAGCTCAACTGTCATAGGAAGTTCAACTCCTATTACTTTTCCATTATGAAACAAAATATCTACATTCATCCCTTCAAGTAAAAATCCTTTAGATTCTTCAAAAACTTTTAAATCAACAGGCAACATTTCATATGTTTCATTATCCATAAAATAATAAATATCACCTTCATTATAAGAATATTGGTATTTTCTTCTCTCAAGATTCGGTTCATAAGCTTTATCACCTGCATGAAAAGTTTTTTCAATAACTCTTCCGTCAATTAAATTTTTAATTTTTGTTCTGACAAATGCAGCACCTTTTCCAGGTTTAACATGTGCATAATCAACTATTTTATATGGAAGTCCATCAAGTTCAATATTAAGATACTTCTTTAAGTCATTCATACTATATGCCATTTTTTCTCCTTTAGATTAATTATTATTTTTATTCTCTTCTTATCTCTTTTTAATATTTAAATCTCAGCATATCCAACACTAAGAGCCGCTTTAAGACTTCTAAGTTCATCCAAAACTTCTTCATTTACATCATTATCCACAATAATAATAGCCATTGCCTGACCTTCGTGATTTCTTCCAAGTCTAAAATCAGAAATATTAATTTTATATTTAGCCAAAGTCATACCGACTTCTCCAATTACTCCCGGAACATCTGTATTCTTAAAGAAAATCATTTTCCCTTTAGGCTCAAATTCCAAATCAAATCCTTTAAATTCAATAATTCGTGGATGATTTTCAAGCATTGTTCCAGTTATTGAGAATTCCCCGTTTTCTGTTAAAATTTTTATATTTACTAAATTTTTATAAGTAGGATTTTTAACTTCTTTACTTTCTAGCTCAATTCCCTTTTCTTTTGCTAAAAATTCAGCATTTACATAATTTACACTGTCCGTAATGTTCTTTAGAAGCCCTACAATACTAAAAGTCATAATAGATTTATCTTCTTTAGCAATATCTCCGCTTAAATTAACTTTTACTTTCTTAATAGGAGACTTTATAATTTGAGATAAAATATAACCCATTTTTTGAGAAAGTTCCAAATATTTAATAACCCATTCAGGTGTATTTGCCGTATTTATAGGAAGATTAAGGGCATTTGGATAACTGCTGCCTCTAAGCGCCTCAATGATTCCTTCGGCTGCTTGAATTGCAATTCTTTCTTGAGATTCACGGGTATTTGCACCTATATGAGGCGTTACAGATGTATTCTCAACTTCAAAAAACGGATGTTCTTTAGCAGGTTCTTTATTAAACACATCTATTCCAAGCCATGCGATTTTACCTGATTTAAGTGCTTCATATACATCTTCTTCATTATATAATCCACCTCTTGCACAGTTGATTAACACAACTCCGTCTTTCATTTTTTGGATTTCTTTTTTTGTAATCATATTTACAGTTTCAGAATTTTTTGGAGTATGAATTGTAATAAAATCACATTTAAGAATTTCTTCAAAATTAGTTGTATATTTACATCCAAGATCTGTAGCTTTACTTGAATCAATATAAGGGTCATAAGCTATTACATTCATTTCAAGCGCTTTTGCCCTGATTCCCACACGGCTACCTATATTTCCAAAACCTATAATTCCAAGTTTTTTACCGGCAAGCTCAATCCCAAGCCATTTTTCTCTGTTCCATTCATGTTCTTTTTTAAGGTTCCAAACAGCATTTGTAAAACTTCTAGCAGCCGTTAGTAAATGACACATTGTAAGTTCAACTGCAGCAAGAGTATTAGCAGTTGGAACATTCATAATAATTACACCTCTTTTACTTGAAGCTTCAATATCGACATTATCAACACCAACACCGGCTCTGACTACCGCTTTTAATTTTTTAGCGTAAGAAAGAAATTTTTCATCTACAGGGGTTGGACTTCTTGTAATAACGCCATCGGCATCTTGTATAATGTTTAACAGTTCATCTTTAGGAGTTTTGCTTGCATCTATAAGCTCAACATCTTTTGCTTTTTTAAGTATCTCAAATCCGGCTTCGTGAATAGGGTCACAAACTACTACTTTCATTTATATCCTTTTTTTTATTTTTTTTATTTTAATATTAAAATTATACTCTTTAAATAAGTTTAATATAGTATTTGCCTCTTTTAAACTTCTAAAAAAAATATAAATTTCCGCTTTTTTTCTTTCTAAAAGCGAATAATGAATATTATAATTATTTAAAAGAGCCCTTATATTAAAAAATGCAAATCTATCAATACTTTTTAAACTAATTTTATAAATCAAAATATACCTAAATTTATTAAAATCAATTTTCATATACAAAACTCTTACAGGAAAAAAATATGAAAATTCTGGTTGTTTTATATTAAACGGTTTAGAAAATTTCATTTCCTTTTGTTTTGTAATCTTTTTAGTTTCATAACTATTGGGCTTTGAAATTTCAATATAAATAAAACTCAATATTACAAAAATAGCTATGGATAAAACAGCAACTAAATATTTCATTCACTAAGTTTTATTCTATCCCCGTTTATTTCTATAACTCTTCCTTTAAATATATCACCTATTTCATAATCATTTTCATAATCATCTTTTCTAACTAATGTTTCAACATCTCCTAAATCTACAAACATTCCAAAATCAGTAATATATTTAACTGTTCCTTCAACTGCATCACCTATAATATGATTTTTTGCAAATGCATCATAAGGATTTTCTATAGCGTCTTTTCTTGAAACTATAACCTTGTTTTCATCTTCATTAATTGCTATAACTTTAAATTCAGCCTTATCTCCTATCTCAAAAATTTCATTTGCTTTTTCACCTTTTTTAAATGAAACAAATTTATTTGGAAGTAATACACTAATTCCATCAATTTCGATAAAAGCACCCACATTTATAAATTTTGTAACAATTCCTTCTAAAATATCCCCTACTTTATATTTTTCAGAAAAAACTAAAGCAGGTTTTGTTAAAAGATTTTTTCTAGTTACTCTTAATTTTTCATCTTCAGGATTTATATCCACAATTTCAACTTCTATCTCTTGGCCTAAACTTAAATCATTAATACCATCCCAGTTTATTTCACTGATATGCAAAAATCCTTCCACTCCGTTTCCTATATCAACAAAGGCACCATAATCTGTAATATGTGAAACAGTAGCTTTTATTTGATCCCCTATATTTAAATTTCTTACTTCATCCCATGGATTTGGAAGTGTTCTTTTAATAGAAAAGACTCTTCTTTCAGGATCTATTAAAATAGCCTCTATTTCATCTCCTTCCTCAAAATATTTTCTATGATCTATTTTTTTATAAAATATTTCATCTTTTGGAATAAATCCGCTTATCCCATCTATATCAATAACTAAACCGTTTGGTTTTATTTTTGTTACTACAGCTTTTACAAGTTTTCCTTCAAGAGAAGCTATTTTTTCTTTTATATCATTAAGATATGCTTTTCTATCTACTACGATAGAATTTTGCTTAAATTCTTTTATTTTTGCTTTAATTTTTTTACCAATTACACTTTCATCTTCTTTAAGTCCGCTTAAACTTTTTGGTAAAAAAAATTCAACATCCTCATTATGACCTACAAATCCACCTTTTATAAGTTTTTCTATTTCAAACTCTACAACATCACCAATATTTAAATTTTTCATGTCAATTCCTTTATCTTAGAGATTATTTTTTCAACCAACCACTCAGGAGTGCTTGCTCCAGCACTAATACCGCATAAATTTTTATTTAAAAACCACTCTTTTTTTAATTCATCTACACTCTCAACCAAATAAGCTTCAGAACTTGCTTTTGCAATATTAAAAAGCTGCTTCGTATTAGAAGAATTCTTCCCTCCAACTATAATTACAATATCAACCTCTTCACTTAATTCCCTTACAGCTTCTTGATGTTCAAAAGTTGCATTGCATATGGTATTAAAAACTCTTACTTCTTTATGATTTTGAATAAGATAATTTGTTATTTTTAAATAATCCTCTATTTTTCTTGTAGTTTGGGCAACTGTTGCTATTTTTTCTTTAAGTTTAATATTTTCAAGCTCTTTAACATCTAAAACCACAAAAACCCTTTTATGAATACCATAACTCATAACCCCTTGAATTTCAGGATGATTTTTATCTCCAAAAATTACAATATCATAACCTTTTCCACTCATTTCTTCTACAATTTCCTGAGGCTTTTTAACAAAAGGACAAGTAGCATCAATTACTTCTATATTTTTATTTAAAAGTTTTTGATATCTGTCTTTTTCAATACCATGTGTTCTTACAATAACTCTTTTTATATTTTCATTAATTTCGTCAATAGAATTTACATATTTAACATTATATTCTTTAGATAATCTATTAATTTCTAAAGGATTATGAATTAAAGGTCCTAAAGTTACAGCATTTTGTGAATTTTCAGCAATTTCGACTGCTCTTTTTACTCCAAAACAAAAACCATAACTTTTTGCTTTTTTAATTTTCATTATCTATCCTATATTCAGCTATTTTTTTAAAAAGCTCAAAAAACCCAGGGAAAGATGTATAAATAGACTCAGCCTTGTCTATTTTCATTCCACTCAAAAGCCCAAGGAGTGCAAAACTCATAGCAATTCTATGGTCTCCATAAGAGTCAATAAACGCCTTTTTAACTTTTCCACCTATTATTTCATATCCATCTTCAAGTTCTTTTGCTTCAATCCCACATTTTTTAAGATTTTCTACAACTGCTTTTATTCTATCAGATTCTTTAACTCTTAACTCTTTTGCATTTCTTACCACACTTTTACCTTCAGCCACAGCCATTGCCATTGCAAGAGCCGGAAGTTCATCTATAAGCCAAGGAATATTATTTTCTACTGTTATAGCTTTTAATTTATCTCCGCTTACAATAATATCCCCGATTGGCTCATATTTATCTTCTTTTAAAATATATTCTACTTTTGCTCCCATTTTTTCAAGCTGTTTAAAGCTTTCTATCCTTGTAGGGTTTAAAGTAACATTTTGTAAAATAGCTTTTGATTTGGTAATAGCAGCCGCAACTGCAAAGAAAAATGCACTGCTTGGGTCATTTGGGACTTCCATAATAAGTGGATTTAATTTTTCTTTAAGAGGTTCTATTTCAATTTTACATCTTCCATTTTCAATTATAAAATTAATTTTAGCTCCCATTCCTTTTAACATCCTCTCAGTATGGTCACGACTTAAAAAGGGCTCTTCATAAAAAGATGTTTTATCTGCATGCAGGGCAGCTAAAATTAAAGAAGATTTGACCTGAGCTGAAGCTATTGGACTTTTGTAATTAAACGATTTAAGCTTATTACCTCTAATTGCAATAGGAGCTAATTTTCCATTTTCTCTTGCATCGATTTTTGCTCCTATTTCATTTAGAGGTTTAATAACCCTTTGCATAGGACGGCGTCTTAGATATTCATCTCCCGTTAAAACATAAAAACCTTCATTTGAAGCCAATAGCCCCATATAAATTCTAATTGTAGTTCCACTGTTTCCACAATTTAAAACATCATCAGGTTCTTTTAATTTATCAGGAGCTTTTATTATTATTTCATCTTTATTTTCTACTACCTCAGCTCCAAGTCTTTTTGCTATTTCAAGTGAATTTAAAGTATCTTCAGCTTTTAAATAATTTTTTATTTTATTTTCTCCTTTTGTTAAAAGAGAAAAAATAGCACATCTATGCGATATTGACTTATCTGCATCAACCCTAAACTCTTCATTAAATTTTTTACCAACTTTCACTTCAAGTATCATCTAAGAGTAATTCCTTTATCTTCTAAAACTTTTAAAATTTTCTCCATTATATCATTTATTTCATTTTCTTGTAAAGTTTTTTTAGCTTGTAGTTTAAATCTTAGCGTAATTGAGTTTTTTTCACCCAAATCAAAAATATCTATAGGATAAATTTCTTTAATTTCTTCTATTTTTAAAGAATTTATAATATCAAAAATATTTTTATATGTTAAATCTTTATTAGCCACTAGGCTCAAATCTCTTGTTACTTTTTGAAACTTATTTATTTCTTTTGCTAATCTCTTAGTTTTAGAAATTTTATCAAAATCAATTTGGGCAAAATATGTATCATCAATATCAAAATCTTTTGCTATTTTTGGATGAAGTTTAGCAATTATTCCTACTTCTTTATTATCTTGAATAATATATCCGCATTGATAAGGATGAGCTATAGGATAATTTCCTTCCATTAAAGTAAATTCTCCTATTATCTGAGATACTTTATCAACAATGTCTTTAAATTCAACCCTGCAGGGTTTACCATTGTTTATAGGATTTTCATAATCTTTAAATCCATTTATAACAAAAGCTAATTTTTGGCTTTCATTTCTATTTTTATCATAAATACTACCTGCAGTAAACAGATAAATTCTTTTATAATCATTTGCCTTATTATATCTGACATCGTCTAAAAGTTGAAGTAAAAGTGTTGTTCTTAGAGTATCAAGCTCTTTTACAATAGGATTAACTAAATCAACATTATCATCAATTACATCAAATCCATATTTTCTAAGTCTATGTTTATCTTCAAATACAAAATGAAGAACTTCATAAAAGCCTTGTGAAACGGCTTTTATTTTAAGTTCATTTAAATAGTTTATATCTTCAAGTGTTTTATTGATTCTTATTTTTTCTTTAAATTCTAAAGCCTTACTTGAAATGTTATCAATTCCGTAAACTCTTAAAATCTCTTCACTAATATCTTGAATATTCTCAATATCGTGTCTAAATAAAGGAATTGCTATTTTTAAATTTTTGTCATTTATGGATTTAATTTCAAATTCAAGTTTTTTTAATATTTCAACTATTGTTTTTTCATCTATATTAAATCCAATAATTTCTCTTATTTCTTCTATATTTATAGAAATAATTTTTTGTTTAAGTTCAATTGAAAGATCAATATTACCGCTAAAAATAGGTAATTTTATTTCATTTAAAATATAATCCATTCCAAATTTTAAATTAGGTTCACTTCCTCTGCTGGCTCTGAAAAAATAATCATCCGTTTTTAAATTGTTTAAAAATACAGCTTCATTAACATCTTTTGGAGAAATATAATTTGCATCTATTAAATATTTTCCATTTTCTTCTACATTAATTTCATTTTTTATACCAACATAATATTTTCCAAAACATTTAACAACATCTATTTCATCTTCATTATCTATCTCAATATCGCATATATTCATAGGAGTAATCAAAACTCCTGTTGCCTGCATTGCATATTTTGCAAATTTTTCTATTTTATTTGTTGCTTCAATATCAACTAAAGAGAGTCTATAATCTATTTTTAAAGAAAGTTTTAAATTACCTTCAACAGCTTTTAATAAATGAGAAGATTTTTTATTTTCATGCTTATCTACACTTACAACTCTTCCTATCCCTTCTTGAAGCTCTTCATAACTCGCTTCAAAAGATTTTAAATTTCTATTAAGCCCGGCACTAAGTTCTCTTGCAATCCCGTAAATACTAAAACAATCTCCCCTATTAGCAGTAATTCCAAGTTCTATTACCTCATCATTTAGATATTTCCCTACATATTCACCGATTTTAAGCTCACCTAAAGAGTTATCCATTACCATAATTCCATTATGAAAATCCCGAAGCCCAATTTCTCTAGCCGCACAAATCATCCCAAAACTCTCAACCCCTCTTAATTTTGCCTTTTTAATTTTAAAATCTCCTGGCAAAACTGCCCCAATTAAAGCAACAGCAACAAACTGCCCAGCTGCTACATTTTTAGCACCGCATACAATTTGAAGTTCTTCATTTCCTACATTTACCCTGCATACATTAAGCTTATCCGCATTAGGGTGTTTATGGCATTCAAGTACTTCTCCTACTACTACATTCTCAGGAACTTCTATTTTTTCATAACCTTCAACTTCTTGCCCTATTTTATTTAGGTTTTTAATAATTTCTTCACTGCTTATATCGCTTAAATCGATAAACTCTTCAAGCCATTTTCTTGTTACTTTCATTTAAACTGCTCCATAAGTCTAATATCTCCTTCATACATACTTCTTAAATCATTAATTCTGTTTAAAAGCATTGCAAATCTCTCAACTCCCAAACCAAACGCATATCCGCTTACATTTTCATATCCTACAGCCTTAAATACATTAGGGTCAACCACCCCGCATCCAAGAACTTCAAGCCATCCTGTATGAGAGCATACCCTACATCCCTTACCTTCACAGAATATACAGCTTATATCAACTTCGGCACTAGGCTCCGTAAAAGGGAAAAAAGAAGGTCTAAATCTAACCTTTACATCTCCAAACATATGCACTAAAAAACTCTCAAGTATAAATTTTAAATTTGCAAAACTGACTTTTCCTTTTTCATCAACTACAAGTCCTTCTACCTGATGAAACATAGGAGTGTGTGTTAAATCATAATCTCTTCTAAAAACAGCCCCCGGACTTATCATTCTAATAGGAGGCTTTTTATTAAGCATTGTTCTAATTTGAACAGGAGATGTATGTGTTCTAAGAAGTGTCCCATCTTTAAAATAAAAAGTATCTTGCATATCTCTTGCTGGATGATATTTTGGAAGATTTAGAGCTTCAAAATTATGAAAATCATCTTCAACCAAAGGCCCACTTTCTACTGAAAAATTAAGATTTGTAAAAAATTCAATAATTTTATTCATTGTATCCGTTACAGGATGTATTGCTCCGCTTTTTTGAGGATTAAAAAGTGTAACATCTATTTTTTCTTGTTTAAGTTTAAGATTTAGCAATTCTTCTTCTAATATTTTTCTTTTTTCGTTTATTAAATCAGTAGCTTTTTGTTTTATTTCATTTAATTCTTTTGCAACTTTTTTTTTCTCATCTGCACCTAAATTTTTAAGTTCTTTAAATTTTTTTGTAATAATCCCGTTTTTTCCTAAAAGCGACACTCTTATATCTTCAAGTTTTTCTATGGTGTCTACATTTTTAATATGGCTTAAATCCACCAAAACTCCTTAAATTTTTTGGATATAATACCAAAAAAAAAGGAGCCTTTCAATGAAATGTATATTTTGTAAAATAATAAAAGGGGAAATTCCTTCAAAAAAAGTTTTGGAAAATGATAATTTTTTGGCTTTTCACGATATAAATCCCGTTGCGCCAGTGCATATTTTAATAATTCCAAAAGAACATTTTGAAAATTTTGACAAAACACCAAAAAAAGTTTTAGGTGAAATGAGTGATTTTATAAAAGAAGTTGCAAAAGAACTCAATATTACAGATTATAGACTAATAACAAACAACGGAAAAAATGCAGGTCAAGAAGTTTTCCATACTCATATTCATTTAATAGCAAATCCAAATGGAAAACTTAAATGGCCAAAATTGGTTTAAAGGAGATAATTTGAAATATGTAGGAGCTCATGTAAGTGCCGCAGGAGGAGTTGAAAATGCCGTTAAAAATGCCGCTAACTTAAATGCTAACGGTTTTGCCCTTTTTACTAAAAATCAAAGACAATGGTTTGCAAAACCTTTAGAAGAAAAAAAAGTGGCTAAATTTAAAGAACTTATGAAAGAATATGGATATAATGAAAATATGGTTTTACCACACGACAGTTATCTTATAAATTTAGGACATCCGGAAATTGAAAAAAGAGAAAAATCCCTAAATTCATTTATAGATGAAGCAAAAAGAGTAGAGACACTAGGACTTAAATATCTAAATTTTCACCCTGGAAGTCATCTTAAAAAAATAAGCGAGGAAGAGTGTTTAGACTTTATAAGTGAGAGTTTAAATAAAGCCATAAAAGAAACCCTAAGCTCTGTATTTGTAATAGAAACAACAGCCGGACAAGGGAGTAATTTGGGATATAAATTTGAACATTTAGGCTATATTATTGATAAAATTAAAAATAAAGAAAGAATTGGCGTATGTATAGATACCGCTCACATTTTTGCAGCCGGATATGATATAAGGACAAAAGAAGCTTATGAAGAAACAATGAATAAATTTGATGAAATAGTAGGATTTAAATACCTAAAAGGTATGCATATAAACGACTCAAAAGCCAAATTTGCAAGCCGTGTTGATAGACATCATTCTCTTGGCAAAGGAGAAATTGGAATAGATGCTTTTAAATTCATTATGCAAGATAAAAGAATAGACAACATTCCTTTAATCCTTGAAACAATAGAGCCTGAAATATGGGCCGAAGAGATAAAACTACTAAAAAGTTTTGAGAATGTATAAGTATTTAAGAATAAAACACTCCCCTAAACTTAAAGGAAGTGTAAAAATAAGCGGTGCAAAAAATTCAGTCCTTCCTGTAATTGCCGCTTCAATTTTAAACAAAAATGATTTTTATTTAGACAATGTCCCTGAGGTTGCAGATGTAAAAACTTTACTTAAACTTCTTAAAAATTTAGGAAGTGAATTTGAATTTGAAAAAAATTTCTTAAAAATAAATACTGAAAACATAAATAACACAACAGCCGTTTATGAAATTGTAAAAACAATGAGAGCTTCTATTTTAGTATTAGGCCCTCTTTTAGCAAGATTTCATGACTGTAAAGTTTCACTTCCTGGTGGATGTGCAATAGGGGCTAGACCTGTTGATTTACATTTAAAAGCTCTTAGTTTAATGGGAGCTGATATAAAAATTCAAAATGGCTATATACACGCAAAAGGTAATTTAAAAGGAAGTGATATCATATTTGATAAAATCACCGTCACAGGAACTGAAAACATTCTTATGGCTGCAAGCCTAGCAAAAGGAAAAACAAGAATTATAAACGCTGCAAAAGAACCTGAAATTATACAGCTTTGTGGAATTCTTAAAAATGCAGGGGTTAATATTGAGGGAATCGGAAGTGATGAAATAACAATTTATGGAAGTGATGGAGAGCTTTTAGAATTTAAAAAAGAAACTATTATTCCAGATAGAATTGAAGCAGGAACTTATTTAGCTGCCGGAGCTATAACAAACTCAAAAATCACTGTAAAAGATGTAATCCCTGAACATTTGGAAGGAATACTGGTTAAATTTAAAGAAATGGGATTTTCTTTTGAAATAAATAAAAACAAAATAACCCTAATTCCTGCAAAAGAGATAAAACCTGTAAATATTATAACATCCGAATATCCAGGATTCCCAACCGATATGCAAGCTCAAATAATGGCAATAGCAACTCAGGCAAACGGAGTAAGTATTATTGAAGAAAGACTTTTTGAAAATAGATTTATGCACGCACAAGAACTAAACCGCCTTGGAGCTGATATTTCAATAAACGGCAAAATTGCAAATGTAAAAGGTCCGGCAAAACTTTTTGGTGCAGATATAATGGCAACAGACCTAAGAGCCAGCTCAGCACTAATTTTAGCAGGGCTTGTAGCAAAGGGAGAAACAAATATTCATAGAATTTATCATCTGTTCAGAGGTTATGAAAATTTAACCGAAAAATTTAAAGCCTTAGGTGCTAATATGGAAATATTAAAAGAAGAAAGACCTTAACTCAAAATTTCAAAATAAATTTTTTCCACTTCTTTTTTATTTAATTTTTCTCCCAAAAAAAGTTCCATTGCTAAAATTCCCTGATATACCAACAAATAAAGTCCATCTTTTGTACTTAATTTATACTCTTTTGCCAATTTTAAAAAAGGGGTTTCTTTTCCATAAACAACATCTACTGCATATTTTGCATTTTGAAATACATTTTCAAGTATTTCTTTTGGCATTGGAAGAGAATCATCTTTAAGACCTGCTGAAGTTGTATTAATAATTAAATCATAATTTTTGTACTCAAAATTATCCCACGTATAAGTATTAAATCCTTTTTCTTTAAAAAATTTTAATCTTCCTTCACTTCTATTTACAATATCAGCTTTAAGTAAATATGAAATTGCTCTAGCCGTTCCTCCTGCTCCTATTATTAAAGGATTTTTATAATCAAATTCTTTTATAACCTCCATAAATCCGGGGCCGTCCGTGTTATAGCCTATTACTTTTTCATTTTCTAAAACCAGCGTATTAACAGCCCCCATTTCTCTTGCAACGCCTCTTACTTCATCGGCTAATTTATAAGCCCACTCTTTATGAGGCACCGTAATATTTGCCCCGTTTATTTTAAGAGATTTAAACCTATCTATTATTTCACTTCCATTTTCGAGTAAATATTTACCATAACAATGATTAAAACCGTTTTTTTCAAAAAAATAGTTATGCATTAAAGGAGATTTAGAATGAGCTACCGGATTACCAAATATTATAAATATTTTTTGCATTTAACTTCCTTACCTAACTAAATAAAAATAAAATTCTTCTTTTTCAAAATAGAATTTAACTTCCACACCTTTTTTATTTACCACAATATTTTTTAAATTTTCCATTTCATCAAAAACTTTTGGAAGAGTAATATTTATTCTTAAATCGTGTTTTTGAATTTCTCTTTTAACTGTTCCTGCTATAATATTTGCAAATTCACTAACTAAATCATTAAGTTCTTCTTTATTTTGATACTCTTCACCTAAAAGAATTTGAGAAATTTTTTTTGTTAAAATTTCAGTTAAAACCAAAATCATCATTCCATCCATATCACCATAAAATCCTATTGAACTTGCTACATATTTTTTGGAAGTATCAATATTTACTTCTGTAATTTTAGGAGCTTCTTTTGTAGAATTCACACCTGTCATCATTTCCACTGTAGAAATTGTGGAATTTATAAAATAAGGGAGAAGTTTTACAAACTCTTTTGTTATTTTTTTACTTCTTTTATAAATAACTTCATTTGAATTTATAACATCTTCATACTCTTGTGAATTGAATATTTCTTCTTCATTTGCAAAAAAAAGATATCCCATATCATTTAAATCTTCTATAAGTGTAGTTTGAATATTTTTTTTATTAAGCCCCACAATAGCAAGGAATGCTCCATATTCAGCTGCTTCAATTCCCAAAGTCTTAAGAAATCTTACAGCATGAATATTCATTCCTTTAACATTATTCATATCAAATACAAAAACTTTAAAACCAATAAGAAGATTTCTTCTAAAATATTCTATATCAAACATATTAGCTAAATTAGCATCCAAAAATCCATCAAAGAAAAAATAGACAATAGAATTTTTAACAATAGCCCCTACTTTATTTGCCACTTTTAAAATAATGGAATTTTTAATAATTATTCCATCTTTTCCGTCATCTTCACAATCAATTTCTTTTGGTTTATAGCCTCTTTTAATAAGATAATAAGTTAACATATTTTTGTTTTGTTCATCTTCAATACAGCAAAGATAAATAGGCTTTTCCTCTAAATAATCTTCATCAAAAAAAATTTTTTCTATATGTTCATTTTCAAAAATATTAAAATAAAGATTATCAACATTTTTCAATACATTATATACATTTTTATTAGGAGAAAATAAAGCACTTTCAAGATTAAATTTTTTAAATAAATCTTCAAATACATCATTCAAAAATCTAATAGCATTCATATTTGCACTAACTATTTTAGAAAAATCAATACTTACATATTTTATATTATTATTTTCTATTCGTTGAATATCCGGAGGTGTAATAATTTCACTTGCCATTTGGGAATCTAAAAATCCTTGAGGCTTTATTAAAAGTTTAGAACCTCTAAAAGATTTAATTACTCCCATTTTCAAGTTCCTTAAGTGTTGCCACAAGTGCTCCTAATTTATTATTTACTTCTTTATATTCAAGCTCAGGTTTACTATCAGCTACAATTCCAGCTCCTGCTTGAAAAATAATTTCATCTCCTTTTATTAAAGCGGTTCTAATAGTAATAGCACTGTCCATATTTCCGTCAAAACCAAAATAACCTATACTTCCTGCGTAATATCCTCTTTTTAAACCTTCATATCTTGCTATAAGCTCCATTGCTTTAATTTTAGGAGCCCCACTCATAGTTCCTGCTGTAAATGTAGCTTTAAATAAATCAAACATATCATATTTTCTATCTAAGACTCCGACAACATCACTTACCATATGCATAACATGGGAATATCTCTCAACCCTCATAAGTTCTTCCACTTTAACTGTACCAGCACGTGCCACTCTTCCAACATCATTTCTTCCAAGATCAACTAGCATTATATGCTCAGCCACCTCTTTTGGGTCATTAATCATATCTTTTTCAAGTTCTAAATCCCTTAAAGGAGAATCACCTCTTTTTCTAGTCCCTGCAATAGGACGCAGTAAAATCATATTATCATTTAATCTAACCATAACTTCAGGAGAGCTACCTATAATGGCAAAATCATCAATATCAAGATAATATAGATAAGGAGAAGGATTTTTACTTCTAAGTTTTCTATAAAATGAAAGTCTATCTAATTTTGCTTTTACTTTTAGTCTATTTGAAAGAACTATCTGAAAAATATCTCCAGCACGAATATTTTCTTTTGCATTTTTTACCATTTCAAAAAATTTCTCTTTAGAAAAAACAAATTTAGGCTCTTTTAGAATCTTAACTTTTTGTAAAGGCAAATGTTTATAAGATGATTTAAGGGAATTTTTAATAATTAATAATTTATCGTTATAATCCTCATCATTTATTATTACAGTAAGTTCTGAAGATTTATGGGAAAATCCTAAAATAATTTTGGGTCTTATCATATAAAAATCTGGAATTTCAGTTTCATCTTTTAAATTATCCATAACAGGCTTTAAAATAGGCTCAAAGACTTTTACCATATCATAACCGATATAACCTATAAATCCATCTACAAATCCAATTCCAATCTCTTTTGATTTTTGTCTGTAATATTTATAATCAATATTTTTATAATAATCTTTCAAAAATTTAAAAACATCAATATCTAAAACTTCTTCTTTTTCTCCATTAAAATAGTAAGTTTTATTATTTTTATATTTAACTCTCTCTTTTTCTCCAATAACAATAAAAGAGTAATTTCCATCAGTATTGTTTATAACACTTTCAAAAAGAAAAATTTTCTCATCAAAAATTTCTTTTACTTTGCTATAAATAGCTATAACTGACAATTCATCTATCAAAAATTTATCATAAATCATTATTTAACCTTAAATATAAATGCATTTTGATTTATATTTGCTCTAACTTTTCTTAAAGCTTTATTTGCAGTTTTTTCATTATCAAAAGGACCTATTAAAACTTTTGTCACTTTTACTTTTTCATTTTTTAGTTTTATATAAGTAACAAAAAATTTATACTTATAACCATTTTCAGTTATAATATGTAAAAATTTTTTACTTGCTTTTTTATATCGCAAAAGAGCAGCTACTTGAATATAGTATTTTTGCGAATTTATAATTTTTTTATAAGTTTTTACTTTTTTAACAACTGGAATAGCCACAGATTTTTCTTTTAATTTTGCATTAATTTTTTGAGTATTAGCTTCTTGCTTGTTTTGAGTCACATTTTTGAGATTAATTGCAGATTTGTTTAAAGCTTGATTTTGAGATTTATTCTCTTCTTTATTAGCTGGATTTTGAACTGCCTCTTTTTTTATATTTTTTAATGCCTGTTGTGTTTGAGAATTTTGAGCAGTTTTATTCTCAATAGGAATTTGTTTAAATAAATTTTCCTGTTTTGGCTGTGTTTGTGTCTCAGGAGGTATAATAGCATTTTTTTCACTATTATTTGAATTTTGAACAACTGCAAATCCTATAACGGCTATTACAAAAATCAAAAATGCTATTGCAACATATATTAAAATTTTTTTCATATTATTTGGATTATTCCCATTCCCCATATTCAGTAAATCATCTTTATTTGACATTTTTAATCTCCTTTACATATGTCTGGCCCATGAGGCCCCTCTTTCTTTTTTATATAACTCATAAGGTAAATTCAAAATATTAAATTCCATTGGCAACTCATCAGTTGGAAAAACTCTCCATTGTTTAGGAAGTTTTGTGGCAAGTTTCATTGAAAGAGCTTTTCCAAGCTGGATTGCTTCATTCAAAGTCGTATGACCTTTATGAATGTATAAATGCAAATGCCCAGGTGTTTTTGAATTATATGCCGTAAAATTTAAAAATCCTTCTTCTCTAAGAATTAAACTAGCTCTGTTCCAAAACTTTTCCGGGTCTCTTCCGTTATAATCAAATACAATATTTTCAACTATATTTCTTCTGTGGTTAATTAAATCATGAGCTATTATTATTTTTCTTTCTAAATGTTCATTAATTATTGTAAAGGTTATGGACTTTTCAATTTTTTCATATTTATCAAAAAAAGTTTTTCCTTTATAAATAATTTTATTAACTATTTTAGCTTTGTATTCAAAATAGTAATTTTTATTTATTTTTATCATAGAAGTTTCTACATTAAAATTCATAATTCTCCTTTACTTCCCAAAAAGGGAAAAATCAATAAGTAGCTTGAGTGTAAATTACAAATTTACTTGCAAGCTCTTTAAGTTCTTTTGATATTTTTTCTTGAAGTTCTACATTATAAATATCATCTAAAACATCAGCCATTTTTGTGGCAATAAGTCT
>Ga0256829_1001188_pt1 | contig 22254 bp, 31 predicted proteins | sample 131447metaG_FD_185979 | JGI IMG/M metagenome (GOLD analysis project Ga0256829, IMG submission 185979) | Hydrothermal vent microbial communities from Lau Basin, Pacific Ocean - 131-447 | ecosystem: Environmental > Aquatic > Marine > Hydrothermal vents | place: Pacific Ocean: Lau Basin | collected...
TCCTTTTATATTAATGTTATGTTTTTAATATGTTCAATATTATTATCTTTTATAATTAATGCGTCAATACAAAAAGCTTTGTTTAATTTTGTTTTTTGCATATAAATATTTGCACCTTTTATTATTCGTTTTATTTTTGAAGGTGTGATATTGAAAATAGGCTCAAAACTGCTGCCACTTTTCACTTCTATAAAATGAATTGTGTGATTTTTAAAAGCAATGATATCAATTTCACCACCTTTAAAATAAAAATTTCTTTTTAATATTTTATATTCTTTTTTAATTAAAAATTCACATGCCTTATCTTCTGCAAGATTTCCTTTAGTTTTTGTATTCATTCAAAATCTTTATATGTTTTTGTGGAATTTTGGATATTTTGCCGTTTTTTAAATAGACTAGTTTTATATTTGTTTCAAAAATTTTTGTGTCTTCTTTATAAATTTGTTGAACTATATTTAAAGAAGCGCTTTTTATTTCCTTTATGATAGTTTTAACTTCTATTATATTTCCAAGTTTTGCAGATTTTATAAAATTGGCTTCTAAATTTTTAACCACATAACCTTCATTTTCAAAAAATATATTATTAGAAAAAAATATTTCGCTTCTTGCCTGTTCGCAAAACTCCAAATATTTTGTATGATAAACAATTCCACCTGTATCCGTGGCGTCATAATAAATTCTTATTTTCATAAAATTCCTTTTTAGTATAATTTTATCAAAAAGGTGTTTAATGTTTGATGTTTTGATTTTAGGAGCAGGGGCCAGCGGGCTTTTTTTAGGAAGTTTGCTTAAAAATAAAAAATTTTTAATTTTAGAACATAACAGTGAAACAGGAGCTAAAATAAAAGTAAGCGGAGGTGGAAAATGTAATATTACAAATAAAATTTTAAGTAGTAATAATTATAAAGGTGAGAGTGAATTTATAAAAGAAGTTTTTAAAAAATTTGATAATAAAGATTTACTCAATTGGCTTAAAAAAAATAATTTAGAAATAAAAGAGCTTAAAAAAAATCAATATTTCTTTTCTTCTTCACTTATTTTAAAAAATTTTTTTGAAAATAGACTTAAAAAAAATATTAGATTAAACACTGAAATTTTAGATGTTAAATATGAAAAAAGTTTTAAAGTTTATACAAATAAAGGGATTTTTGAAGCCAAAAATATTGTAGTTGCAACTGGTGGAATTAGTTTTAAAAAACTAGGAGCCAGTGATATCGGATATAAAATTGCTTCACATTTTGGTCATAAAATTATAACGCCAAAACCGGCTCTTGTAGGATTTACCGTCCAAAAAAGTGAAAGCTGGTTTAAAAATTTAAGTGGTATTTCTTTTAATGCGGAAGTTAGGGTAGGAGATAAAAAATTTAATCAAAATATTCTCTTTTCACACAAGGGAATTACAGGTCCTGGGATTTTAAACGCATCTTTATGGTGGGAGAAGGGATTTATTGAGATTAGTTTTTTAAAAAGTATTAAAAAATATCTTATAAACAAAGATAAACAAATTTCAACACAGCTTCCTTTACCTAAAAGATTTATTAAAGAGTTTTTAAATATTGTAAATATTAAAGATAAAAAATTAAAAGATTTAAAATCAAATGAGTGGGAGAAATTAAAATTTCTTGAAGATTACCAATTTGCACCTGCCGGTACTTTTGGATTTGAAAGGGCAGAAGTTACAAAAGGAGGTGTGGATTTAAATGAAATTGATTGTAATATGCAAAGTAAAAAAATTAAAGGTCTTTATTTTACAGGGGAGGTTTTGGATGTAACGGGTGAGCTTGGCGGATATAATTTTCAGTGGGCTTTTTCTTCGGCTTTTGCCGTTAGTTTATAATGTTCTATTTTAAATGTTAGATTAATTTCTTTATTTGATTTTTCAAAATCTATAGGGAAATATACTCTTATAATGTTTTTATAATTTTTTATATTATCTACAAAATCATAAAAATTTTTTGGAGATTTAATCTGTGCTGTTATCATATATGATGTTTTTATAAATTTATCTTTGTATGGTGTGGTGTTTTGTTTTGTTATTTTTATTATATTTATATAATTTTTTGCAAAAAGTTTGAAATTGTTTTTGTTAAAATTTCTTTTAAAGGCATTTAAAATTTTTTGATTTTGATTTTGAAGTTTGGTTAATTTTTCTAAAATGCTTTGGTAAGTCTGTTTTGTGTTTTCAAACTCCTGTTCAGATAAAAAATAGGCATTTTTTGTGCTTTTGAATTCTTTTATACTTGGAGCCATTATAAAAGCTATAATAAAAAGCGTTAAAATAATATAAAAAGTAAAAAAAAGAGCATTTTTGATTACATCTATTCCATAAATTTTAAGTTTAGGTAATTTAAATTTAATTGAAGGCAGTTTCATTATTGCCCTTTAATGTATTGATTGATTTGAATTTATACCATCCGTTTGGCATTTGATAAAAGATAGTTTTTGTATTACTGAAAATAGATTCAAGAGGAGGTAACATCAAAAGATTATAAACATCTTTTGTAGGTGTTATTCCATAGATTATTAAAGAATTTTTCTTTAATAAAAATTTATTAAGTGTAATTGGGTCAGGAATTAAATCAAGAAGATTTTTAATAGAATCTTTTATTAAAGAATTTTTTACCATAATATTTTCATAAAGGGTCTTTTGAAGTTTTATATTTTCTTTTTGTAAACTTAAAGAAGAAATTTTTGTATTCAAAATCATAATGTTTTGATTATTGCTTTGATAATATTTAGTATAAAAATAAGATTTTACAAGTAAAAACAGAGCAAAAGAGACATATAAAAATACAGAAATGAAATAAAATATAAGCCATAATTTCGTATCTTCTTTAAAATAATTCTTTTTTTTAGCCTTAGTGAAACTATACATTTATTTCACCTTTTGCAAGGGAGTTAAGTGTTTTTAATAAATCAAATTTTACTATTTCATTATCCATTAAAAGCTCATCTTCTATAAGTTTTTTTATTGTATCACCCATTTCAATAGTGTCTAAAAGTATTATTTTTTCTAAAAAATCATCTGAATAATGTTCATAATATTCTTTAATTGATTTTTTTAAAGTTTCTATAATTTGAAATTCAGTTTCTGTTTTTTCTAAATCATTTTTAGATTCTTCTAACTCCATATTCTCCGCTTCTTCTTCTATATCTTCTGAAATTTCTTCTTCTATGTCAATATCTTCTAAAAGTTCTACATCTTCAGGCTCTTCTTGTGAAATTTTATTTTTTTCTATAAAAGATATATCTGCATATATTGGAATATTTTCTTTATAAGCAATAATTGTAATTTGATTATTTAAAATGAGTACATACATATAATTGTCTTTTTTTTTGGCATAAATGTCAATAGGTGCAAAAATAGAAAAAATAAAATCTATATTAAAATTATACTCTTTTTTTAGTTTTACCAAATCATACATAGAAACAAAAAAAGAGTATCTGTTTTTGATACAAATATAGTTTATATTTTCAATTTCAATTTCTCTTTTTAAATATTCTTGTTTATTGCAGCTTGGGACTACTCCTTGATTTATAGTTTGTAAAAAAGTGGAGATATAGTGTTGAGGGTAATCTTCTTTTATCTCTTTTATTAATTCTTTTAATTCTTTTTTATCATTTAATTCTTTAATTTGGGATTCTATAAGTTTATCATTTTTAATTATTTCTATAAGTATTTTATATTTACTATCATCTTCATAAAAACTTATAAAAGCTTTTTTTATAAATCTTTCTAAGAACATAGCGGATGTGCTTTTAAGTAATTTTTTAGTTTCAATGAATCGCTAAGCTTCGTATAAATCTGCGTTGTGGAAATGAATTCATGTCCTAAAAGTTCACTTACATCTGTAATTCTTGCTCCATTATCAAGCATATATGTGGCAAATGAGTGTCTTAGCTGATGTGGGGTTACATGAATACCTGTTTTTTTAAAAGGTTTTTGAACAATATATCTAAGCTTTGCATCGTTTAGTTTAATCCCATCTTTTTCAAACAGATATACTTTTGGAGAAAAAAGCTCTATATATTTATTAATTATCTCTTTTAATTTCGGATGAACAGGCAGCATTCTTGTTTTGTTGCCTTTTCCGGTAATTCTTATCCAATCATCTCCAATATCAGCAAGTTTGATGTTAGAGGCTTCACTAATTCTTAACCCTAGAGAAAAAATGACCATAATAACGCTAAACTCTTCTATATTTGCAATTTTTAGGGCTTCTTTTATATGCTCCATACTTACAGGCTTTGGAAGAGTTTTAGGAACTTTTATATGCTCATCTCCTACAATTTTGAATTTATAACCATCGTTTTTTAAAAATTCCAAAAAACTTCTAAGTGTTGATATTTTTTTTGCTATTGTTTTTTTGTTTTGTTTTGCTATTTGAAGTCTGTAAGGTGTTATATCTAAATAATTATCTTCAAGCTCTATAAATTTAACGGCTTCATTTAGAACACTTTCATATGTCCTAAAAGTCTGTTTGGATTTTGTTTTTTTAACATAATTTAAAAATTTATTAATTTCACTAACTAAAAAGTTGTTCATATAGTTTTTTTGCCTTTATATATTTTTCTTTTGCTTTTTGTTTTAAATTTTTTGGTAATAAAATAGACGGTGTCAAGGTCTTATATTCTTCATTTAATATTTCAAGCATTATTTTAACTCTTAGTTTATCTTTTTTGGTTATAGTTTTTTTATCGGCAATTTTTTCAATTTTTTTAAAATAAGTATTTGCATCATTTATAAAATGTTGCCATTTTATTGAAATTTTAGATTGTGTTTTTATTGTAAAAGCCATACGGTTGTATGGATTTAGATTATAAGCTTCACTTGCTAATCTATATGCTTTTTCATAATTTCCCATTTCAAAAAAATATTTAGCTTCCATTGATATCCTATATGATGGATTGAATGTAAAATATCCTATTATAAAAATAATAACTAAAACTAAAAATATGATAATTTTTTTTATATTACTTTTCCTTTTAATGAATGCCTGTTTGCATCAATTATTTTTACATCTACTATTTTACCAATTAATTTTGGGTTTTTATCAAATTGGATACTAAAAAAATTATCACTTTTACCATTCCCTTCTTCTTCTACTAAAACTTTATAAATTTTTCCTATATGATTTTTTGCTTTTTTATCAATAATTTTTAAATGTAAATCTTGAAGTTGGTGAAGTCTTTTTTTTGCTACTTCTTTATCAATCTGGTCTTCAAAATCCGCTGCTTCGGTAAGCGGTCTTGGTGAATAAACAAATGAAAAAATTTGCTCAAATCCCACTTTTTCAACCACTTCAAGCGTCTCTTTAAAATCTTCTTCGCTCTCTCCTGGGAAACCTACAATAATATCAGTTGTGATTGAAACATTAGGAATTTGTCTTATTATATCGCATCTGTTTAAAAACCACTCTTTTGTATAGCCTCTTTTCATTCTTTTTAGTACTTTTGTGCTTCCGCTTTGAAGAGGAAAATGAATATGTTTGCATATTTTAGGATTTGAGGCAAATTCTTCTAAAAATTTATCATTAGCGTGAAGCGGATGAGGGGACATAAATCTTATTCTTTCAATGCAATCAATTTTACTGACTTCTTTTAGTAAATCTGTAAAATCTACTTTTGGATGGTCAATGCTAAATCTTTTGCCATATGTATTTACATTTTGACCAAGAAGAGTTATCTCTTTTACACCCTCTTTTGCTAAATTTTCAATCTGTTTTAAAATAATATCCATAGGAATAGATATCTCTTTTCCACGCGTTTTAGGCACAATACAAAATGTACATTTTTTATCACATCCTAGCATTATATTTACAAAATCTTTATAAGGGCTTTTGCGGGTGTTTTTGAAAACATATGTAGTATCATCATAATCTATATCGTTAATTACTGCTTTTTTTGTATTTAGAGCTTCTTTTATTTTACTTACATTCCTGGCTCCTAATACAAAATCTACATAGGGAGCTCTTTTTATTATCTCTTTACCCATATGACTTGCCGTACATCCGCAAACCCCAAATTTTGCATTTGGATTCTTTTTCCTAAGGGCTCCTAGTTCGCTAAAAAGTTTAGCTACAGGTTTTTCTCTGACAGAACAGGTATTTATGATGATTAAATCGGCATCTTTAGGGTCGCTTGTAGAATTGTATTCACCTTCAAGCTCTCCTATAATATGTTCAGAATCTTTAACATTCATCTGACAACCAAATGTTTCTATAAAAAGCTTTTTCATTCTACTCTTTCATATGATATGAAGTTCATACATATATGAACCTTCATCAAGTGCATATTTTACTTCTCTGAAATAAACAGAATAACCTTCTTTTTCAAGTTTGTCTATTAAATCTTTTAAATTTTTATAGCTTGTGTCTTTATGAAAATAAAAAAAACTGTTTGGTTTTATATCTTTTACAAATTCTGTATAAGTTTTTTCTATGATTTCATTTTCAGGTCCGATAAGTTTTAATTTCATATAAATCCTTTTTATTATTATTTTAGCAAAAATTTTAGTAAAATTATAACTAAAAAAGTAATTTAAAGGATTGAAGTGGAGAAAGTATTAGATTTATTATCTCTTGTAGCGAATGAAAAGGGGCTTGATTTTGATGAAGTAAAAGAAGCTTTTAAGCGTTCTATTATAAAAACGGCTCAAAATGTATTAGGCGGTGATATAGATGTCGATGTGGAAATAGAAAACGCAGAGCTTAAGATTTATCAAAATTTTGAAGTTATTAATGACGATAGAGCTTTAGAAAATCCTGAAAAATATCTATATTTGGATGAAGCTAGAGATTATGATCCAAATGTTCAGCTTGGAGACAGATTAAAAGCCGAGCTTGATTTAGGTAAGCTTGGAAGAAGCGGGGCTATGTCACTTCAAAGAGAATTTGAAAGAGAAATTACAAGACTTTTAGAAAATGAAATTTACAGAAAACTTATTTCAAAACTAAATACAATAGTAAACGGAGAAGTTGTAAAAGTTGATGATGAAGAAAATACCTGGATAGAAATTTATGGGGTTCAAGGTGTGCTTCCAAGAAGAAACAGAATAAAAGGTGAAAAATTTGAAGTGGGGGATGTTTTAAAAGCTCTTTTAAAATATGTTCATTTTGACAATAAAAAAGGGATTACAATAGAACTTAGTAGGACTGCTCCTAAATTTTTAGAAAAAATAATAGAAAGTGCGGTTCCTGAGGTAAGGGATGGTATTATTAAAATACATTCAAGCTCAAGAATTCCTGGTGTCAGAAGTAAAGTCTCAGTAAGTAGCCTCAATCCTCAAGTAGAGCCTATAGGGACAATTATAGGTAAAAATGGAGTTAGAATAAATTCTATTTCAAATGAACTGCATGGGGAAAATATTGATGTTATTGAATATTCAAATAAGCCTGAAATATATGTGGCAAGAGCACTTTCTCCTGCAATTGTAAAAAATGTAAAAATTGATGAAAAAAAGGGAATTGCCTATGTTGAGGTGGGACCTGAAGAAAAAGCAAAAGCTATTGGAAAAAACGGGGTGAATATTACATTAGCTAGTATGCTTACAAAATATAAAATAGAACTTCAGGACGAAAAAGAAAAATCAACAGATACAAGTAAATTAGAAAATTTGTTTAAAATTTAAGGTTTTTGATGAAATATTTTTCTTTTTCTTTTTTAGTTGCTTTTTTAGGTTTAGGAGGGGCGTTTTTTTTAGGTAAATGGGAAGGAGTGTATTTAACGGCAATTTTGACTATTTTAGAAGTTTCTTTATCTTTTGATAATGCGGTTGTAAATGCAAAAATATTAAAAAATATGGATAAAATTTGGCAAAAGAGATTTTTGACTTGGGGTATTGTAATTGCTGTATTTGGTATGAGACTTATTTTCCCGGTTTTGATTGTGAGTCTTGCGGCAAATATTGGCTTTTTAGAAACAATTAAAATTGCTCTAAACAACCCGCATAAATATCACGAAATTTTATCTTCTACTGAACATATGATTTATGCCTTTGGTGGTGGATTTTTATGGCTTGTGTTTAGTGATTTTTTATTTGAAAAAAAAGATATTAAATGGCTAAAACCTGTTGAAAAGACGGCTGAGCGATTTGGAAAAGTAGAAAATATTTCATTAATTGTTGCAACCCTTTTAGGAATTATAATTGTTTATTATATAAAAGATTATAAAATTGCCATTGCTTACTTTTTAGGAATTTTAAGTTATTCTATTTTAAAAGGAGTAAATTCTTCTCTTAGCATAGAAGGAATTAAAAACGGTCTTATGGGGCTTATCTATTTAGAAGTTTTGGATGCCTCTTTTTCATTTGACGGGGTAATTGGAGCATTTGCTATTACGGGAGATATTTTAATTATTATGTTAGGTCTTGGTATTGGTGCTATGTTTGTTAGAAGTCTTACAGTCTGGATGATTGATAAAGGTGTTTTGGATGAATACAAATATCTTGAACACGGAGCTCATTATGCTATCGGGATTTTAGCTGCTATTATGCTTTTAAAAATTTTTATGGAAATTGGAGAAGTTGTTACGGGAACGCTTGGACTTTTACTTTTAATAATTGCTTTTATTCATTCTAAATTAGAATCTAAACAATCTTAATTTCTTTTTGTAGTTTTATTCCAAATTTTTCAAAAACCCTTTTTTTTGCAAGATTTATTAAATAAATCATATCTTCAAAACTTCCATTTCCTGTATTTACAAAAAAATTAGCGTGAATTTTACTTACTTTAATTCCACCTTTAACCATTTCCTTCATTCCTACTTTTTCAATTAATCTTCCTGCAAAATCTTCTTTTGGATTTTTAAATACACTTCCTAAACTTGGTAATTTTGGCTGGTTTTTTCTTAAATTTTTTAGATATTCGTCAAGTTTTTTATCGTAATTTCTTTTTATTTCAAAAATAGATTCAAAAACAGGTTCGTTTATATTTGAATAACGGTAACTAAATTCAAAATTATTTTTTTCTTTATTATTTATAGCTACTAAATTATTTGATATTTCTTCTTTTTTTACTCCTGCATTCATTTTTATACTGCCTCCTATTGTGCCTGGTAAATGGGCTAAAAATTCAAATCCGCCTAAATTATTTTCTTTGCAAAATCTATAAACTTTTCTGTTTTTTGTTTTCCCTCCAACTCTTAAAATTCCATTTTTATATTCAATAAAATCATATCTTTCATCTAAAATACCAAGATTTTTTGCAGTAGGAGAAATTAGGGTGTTTGTGGCGTTTCCTATTAAAAATTCGTTATTGTAGTTATATTCATCAACTATTTTTATTTTAATTGTAGGACCAATTTTTATATATGAGAATTTACTAAAATCAATAATTTTATATTTCAATTTTTACCTTAAAAATGTTGGTATTAAATGGAAAACATATTTTGTAAAGTCTATCATTTCATTTAGCATCCAAGGCATTGTAAAAATTAAAACAACTGCAATAGCAATAATTTTGGGTACAAAACTTAAAGTCATTTCATTTATTTGGGTTGTTGCCTGAAAAATAGAGATTAAAAGACCTATTATCATTCCTACAAGCAAAGCCGGTAAAGATAATAATAAAGCAAGTTTAAGTGCCTGTACAGCAAGTGCTATTATTTCAGACTGCATTTTTTATTCCTAATACTTTCATAACGGCTAAATCCACTTTTTTTAGTTCTTCTTCATTTAATTTAGTAACTATGCCTTTTGAGAATATAATTTTACCAGTAGAAATTATACCAATAGCGGTTGCGACTATTTCGCTGGTTTTTGTCATTAAATCCCTTTTTTCTATCAAGATTCTATAATCTCCGCCTAAAATTTGACCACTTAGCGGTAAAACTACTACGGTATGATAAAAATCTTTAAAGCAGGCTTCGTTTAAATAGTCATTTTGATAAATTAAAAAGGGTCTGGTTTTTGCCGAATTTGTAAGCTTTGCAAAATAGATTTCTCCTCTTTTAAAAGTAGGAATTTTTTCGCCTTTAAAGTCACTAAAATTTTCTTCAAAAAAACTTGCAAAACTGGCTCTTTGAGTGCGTGGTTTGCATTTTAGGCTTAGGGCGTTTTTTTTATACCATTTATCAAATTTTTCCATTTCTTAACTCTTTATATTCATTTGGAATCATATATTCTTTTATATCTTTCATACAAGGTGTAAGATTGTGTTTATATCCTATTTCATAAAGTCTGTTTAGGGCTTTTATTTGATTTTCATCCATTGAAATTGATTTATTATTTGCATAAAGTCCAAGATATTTATCAAGCGTTTTGTCATCAACCCTTACTAAATTCCTTTCAATTAACATTTTAGCTAGTATATTTTTGTGATTATGAGCGACTTTAACGGCTTTTGTTAATATTTCTTCTAAGTTTATTGCATCAAGCAGTGGAATTGAACGCCTGATTGCCATTCCGCCAAGCGGAAGAGGTAAATCTCCGGCCATTTCTTTCCATATGTCCCATATTTCTTTTTCAACTTCAAGTCTTTCATCAAATGTTAAAATGCTTTCGTGTATTAAGACTCCCGCATCAACTTCACCACTTAATACAGCATTTTCTATTTCTAAGAAATTTTTGTAAATAATTTTGGCTTTCGGATAAGCAATTTTAAATAAAAGGGCGTTTGTTGTGTATTTTCCGCTTAGAGCAACTTTAAAGTTTGGTTTTAGTTTTTTGTTTTTTAGTTTTATAAGCTTTGGTCCGTATCCGTAACCAAAGCTCACAGCAGTTTTTAAAAGAGCATACTCATCCTTTAAAAAAGGATAAGCGCCAAAACTTATAGCACATACATCATAAATGTTTTTTAGGGCTTTTTGATTTAGGGTTTCTATATCTTCGGCTATATTTTTTAAATTATAAGGAGTGTTTATCCAGCCAAATTTAATGGCATAATACATAAAAATATCATCGGCATCAGGAGAATGGCCTACTGTGTAAGTTTTCAATTTAATCCTTTAAAAATTTCTTTACTTTCAAATTCTATTTTTCCACAAGGCGTGTCTATTTCTATTTTTTCAATTTCTTTTTCTTTATAAATAACCTTTTTTTCATCAGGATAGACTAAAAACAGCTTTACACCTTGTTTTTCATAAATCTCTTTTTTTGTTATTTCGTCTCTAAGTTTTGTAGAAGGAGATATTATTTCAAATATAGCAACAGGCGGTTTTTGTATAAATTTAGGCAATTCTCCACAAACTAATGCCACATCGGGTTTTAAGATGGTATCATTTGATATTATATAATCTATTTCTCCTAATACAAAACATTCATTACATTCTAATTCATCTAAGTGTTTATTTAATTGATAAATAATTCTTCCCATAATAAACTGATGTTTTCCAACAGGGCTAGGCGCCATTGCATAAGGATGTCCATAAATTAATTCCCACTCTCCTTGCCAGTTTTTATAATCATCATATGTATAAGTTTCTAAAACTAAAGCAGCCATTTTTTGCCTTTTTTGGTATAATTATATCAAATATAATAAAGGAAGCTTATGGATGAGAAAAAACAAAAAGCACTTGAACTTGCCTTAAAGCAGGTTGAAAAACAGTTTGGAAAAGGCTCACTCGTTAAACTTAGTGAAAAAGAGATAGAACCTATAGCCTCTATTGCTACAGGAAGTTTCGGGCTTGATTTAGCTCTTGGAATAGGCGGAGTGCCAAAAGGAAGAATTACAGAAATTTACGGACCAGAAAGCAGCGGTAAAACAACTTTGGCTTTGTCTATTATTGCCGAAGCTCAAAAACAAGGAGGAGTTGCCGCTTTTATTGATGCAGAGCATGCATTTGACCCTATTTATGCAAAACATATAGGTGTTGATATTGATAATTTATATGTGTCACAACCAGATTACGGAGAGCAAGCACTTGAAATTGTAGAGACTTTAGCAAGAAGTGGGGCTGTTGATATTATTGTGGTGGATTCTGTTGCCGCACTTACTCCAAAAGCTGAAATAGAAGGAAATATGGGTGATGCACAAGTCGGGACACAGGCAAGACTTATGAGCCAGGCTCTAAGAAAGCTGACCGCGGCAATTCATAAAATGAATGCGACGGTTATATTTATTAACCAAATTAGAATGAAAATAGGAATGATGGGTTATGGCTCTCCTGAGACAACAACAGGTGGAAATGCTCTTAAATTTTATTCTTCAGTGAGAATTGATGTCAGAAGAATTGCAACTTTAAAACAAAGTGATAAGGAAGTTGGTAACAGAACAAAAGCAAAAGTGGTCAAAAATAAGGTTGCCCCTCCATTTAGAATAGCGGAATTTGATATAATGTTTGGTAAAGGAATTTCTAGAGAAGGTGAGCTTATAGATTATGGTGTTAAGCTTGATATTGTAGATAAAGCTGGGGCTTGGTTTAGCTATGGTGCTACAAGACTTGGGCAGGGTAAAGAAAAAGCAAAAGATTATCTAAAAGAAAATCCTGAAATAGCAAAAGAGATTGAACAAAAAATTAAAGAATCTCTTGGCGTTGAGCTTTCAACTATGATAGAAGCAATAGAAAAAGAAGAAAACGAAAACGAAGGAGAATAAAATGATAGTAATTGAAAATATTTATGCAGATGAAGTTTTAGATTCTAGAGGTAATCCGACTGTTAGAGCCACAGTTGAACTTAGTGACGGAAGTGTAGGTGAAGCGGTTGTTCCAAGTGGGGCTAGTACAGGTATAAATGAAGCTTTGGAACTAAGAGACGAAGATAAAAGATTTGGCGGAAAAGGTGTATTAAAAGCCTGTGAAAATGTAAATTCTTTAATAGCAAATGAGCTTATTGGAATGAGTCCGTTTGACCAGGCTGAAATTGATAATACAATGATTGAACTTGACGGTACTCCTAATAAATCAAAACTTGGTGCAAATGCTATTCTTGGAGTTAGTATGGCTGTTGTAAGAGCTGCTGCTAGGGCACTTGATTTGCCTTTATACAGATATTTAGGTGGAACTAATGCTTTAATTATGCCAGCTCCTATGCTTAATATAATTAACGGCGGAGCACATGCAGATAATGATGTTGATTTGCAAGAATATATGATTATGCCAAACGGATTTGATAATTTTGAAGATGCCATTAGGGCTGCTAGTGAAATTTATCATACTCTAAAAAAACTTCTTGAAAAAGACGGTCATCCAACAGCACTAGGAGATGAAGGCGGATTTGCACCGAACTTCAAAAATAATGAAGAGCCTATAGAATATATATTAAAAGCAATTAAAGAAGCGGGATATAAACCTGGGGTTGAAGTGTCTATTGCACTTGACGCGGCAAGCAGTGAATTTTATAAAGATGGAAAATATGTCTTAGCAGGAGAAAACAGAAGTTTAAGTGCTGCTGAAATGGTTGAATTTTATGAAAATCTTATAAATAAATATCCTATTGTTTCACTTGAAGACGGTTTGGCAGAAGAAGATTGGGAAGGCTGGAAACTTTTAACTGAAAAACTTGGCAATAAAGTTCAACTGGTAGGAGATGATATTTTTGTTACAAATAAAAAACTTCTAAAAAAAGGGATTGAGCTTGGCGTTGCAAATTCTATTTTGATTAAACTAAATCAAATAGGAACAGTGAGTGAAACTATGCAAACAATGAGACTTGCTTACAGAAATGGTTATACCTGTGTGGTAAGTCACAGAAGTGGGGAAAGCGAAGACGCTTTTATTGCGGATTTGGCTGTTGCTATGAATGCCGGACAAATCAAAACAGGAGCACCTGCAAGAGGAGAAAGAACAGCTAAATATAATAGACTTCTTCAAATAAACAGAAGTATTGTAGGAGCTGAATTCATAGGTAAAGAAATATTTTAATTTTTCTTTGCCATGATTGATTATGACAGCTTAGTAAAAAAACCAAAAATTGACTGGAAAATAGTTTTAGTTGCTATTATTGCTTTAATGCTTGTTGTTTATACGATTAATTTGATGCTTTTTAGTAAAAGTTCTTTTTCAAAAATGCTTGATTTAAACAGTGAATTAAAAGTATTAAATAAAAGAGTGGTTTCATTGAAAAAGAAAAATCAAATACTTCAAAAAGAGTATTTTGAACTTAAAGAACTGGAGGGAAATTGAAATTTATATTTTTGTTAATTCCTTTTATTTTATTTGCTAGGTTAAATCCTTTTGAGCCTGTATTAATGCCTAATGAGGGAAATATTACAAAGCCTTCTTTTTTTAAAAAAGTAAAAGTTAAACTTCCAAATAATGCTAGAATATTAAAAAAAGTTATTTTTGTTTATGAAACGCTTGAAAGTGATATTAAACAAAAAGAGATTAAAATTAATAAAAATATAGATTTTCATTATCCATTTATTATTTTTCAGACAAAAGAAAAATTTCAAATAAAAACACTTAATTTTCCAGTTTTTAAAATGTATATTAAAAATTATAAAATTTTCATTAAAACGAAAAATATTTTAATAAGAAATTTTTTCTTGGCTGAACCTTTTAGGTTGGTGCTTGATTTTAAAAGTAAAAATATGGATTTTTTAACTGTTTCTAAAGTAGTTAAAAATTTATTTGTTAAAAAAGTTGTTTTAGGAGCACACAGTGGATTTTATCGAATAGTTATATATTTTGATGCAAAATATGCATATAAAATAAAAAAAGATCCTGAAGGAATTTTAATTGAACTTAGATAATATTGTTTTAACAGGTTTTATGGGAAGTGGTAAAAGTACTATTGGAAGAATTTTAGCAAAAGAGATAGATAGTTATTTTTTAGATACTGATATGTTAATAGAAAATTTTGAAAATATGAAAATAAGTGAAATTTTTGAAAAGTTTGGCGAAGATGAGTTTAGAAAGATGGAAAAAAGATGCTTTGAATGGATTAAAAAAGATGTTAAAAATACAGTTATTTCTGTTGGAGGGGGTTTGCCGGTATTTATTCCTGAGATCAAACAAGCCGGGAAGGTTATATATCTTAAAGTAGATTTTGAAGATATTCTAAAAAGAATGAATGAAAAAGAACTTTCTAAAAGGCCTCTTTTTAAAGATAAACAAAAAGCAAAAGAGCTTTTTAATAAAAGAGATAAAATATATTCAAAACTAGCCGATTATATTATTGAGAATATAGATTTAAATATTACACTTAAAAAAATAAAGGAGATGGTATGCAAGTAAATAATAATGCAAGTACTTTAAAATTAGCTCTTCAAACAGAAATTCTTAAAAAAAGTGAAGATGTAACAAAAAATCAAATCGGCTATATTTTAGAAAAAAATTTAGGAAATCCAAAAGAGATGGAGCAAAAAGTGGCTGAGGCTACAGGAAAGGGTATTAATTTAAATATACAAGGATGAATTGGAAAAAAGAATTAAAAGAATTTTATTTAAAAAGAGCTGATTTTATTAAGCAATATTTTAATGAAAATATAGATTTTACTAATGTTTTTGATCCATATTTAAATGAAAAAAAAGATAATCCTATAATGATAATTGGGGAAGCGCCAGGGGCTAATGAAGTAAGGCTTAAAGAACCATTTGTAGGAAAAGCGGGGGAGAATTTAAATTATTTAATGAATCTTAGCGGACTTGATAGAAAGAGAGATTTTTTAATTACAAATGCTTTTCCTTTTAGAACTTATGAAAGTAATAAAAACAGAACTCCAAAAGCAAAAGAGCTTAAAATCGGAGCTGAACTTCTTAAAAAAGAGATAGAAATTGTAAAACCTTGTCTTATTTTACTTTTAGGTAATTCCGCTATAAAAGCTTTTGGTTATGTTTGTAGTGATGTTAAAAATCTAAAAAAATGCGGTATTTATGATATCTGCGGTTTAAAAGTGGGAATCTGCTTTCATCCTTCTCCTCTTGCATTTAACAGAAAAGATATCAGACAAAGTTTGGAAGAATTTTTTAGAGGATTAAACTCCAATGGCAGATGATTTAGAAAAAACGGAAGAACCCACCTCCAAAAAGATTGAAGATGCCAGAAAAGAGGGTAATGTTGCAAAATCAATGGAGTTTAGCGGTTTTATTGTTTTGTTTATTTCTGCACTTATAATTATTTTTTATCTGAAATATGTTTCTGTTGATTTAGAAAAATATTTTGCTTTTATAACTTCTTTAATAGGAAAAGAGCTTACAAAAAATTTAATTTATCAGATTGTAATAAAGAGCTTTTTTTATTTTATTATTATTTTGGCACCTATTATGTTTACCATAATGATAGCAGGCGTTTTGGCTAATGTTTTTCAAACAGGATTTTTATTTACTACAAAGCCTATTATGCCAAAACTGGAAAAAATAAATCCCATAAAAGGCCTTAAAAGGCTGTTTTCGGCTAAAACAATAATAGAAGCTATTAAAATGATCTTAAAAGTTGCGGTTGCTTTTGGGGTTGGCTATTATCTTTTTTTGGGATTTTTGAATGAAATTCCAAAGTTAGCTTTAATGACGATTTTTGAGCAGATAAGATGGTTTTCACAAAAGGCTGTTATTTTGATTTTTTCTATGATGGCTGTATTTTTAGTTTTTGCATTGATTGATTTTATTTATCAAAGATATAGCTATAAAAAATCACTTAGAATGAGTAAACAGGAAATTAAAGATGAATTCAAGCAAACCGAGGGTAATCCTGAAATTAAAGCAAAAATCAGACAGCTTCAAAGAGAGATGAGCAAAAAAAGAATGATGGCAGAAGTACCAAAAGCCGATGTTGTTATTACAAACCCTACTCATTATGCCGTGGCGATTAGATATGATAAAGAAAAAGAAGAAGCTCCGAGGGTAATTGCCAAAGGAATTGATAATTTAGCTCTTAAAATAAAAGAGATAGCAAGACAATCCGGAGTTATGATTGTGGAAAACCGCCCCTTAGCAAGGGAGCTTTACAAGTCTGTTGAAATTGAAGAGATTATCCCTCCAAAGCTTTATAAGGCGGTTGCTGAAATTTTGGCTTTTGTATATAAGGCAAAAAGAGGGTGAATTAAAAAAGTTTCACGGTGAATTAATATGAAATATGCTAGAATTTCATAAAAAAGGCTTTGATGTGCAAAAAATTTTTAAACAAGCTTGGGAAAAAATAAAAAATAGTGACAATATAGTTTTAATAGCCCATATAAATCCGGATGGGGATGCTCTTGGGAGTTCTCTTAGTTTATATCCTGTTTTAAAAAAAATGGGCAAAAAAGTGAGTGTTTTTAATGTTACAAAACCGCTTCCTATGTATCTTGATTTTTTACCTAATTTTGAAAAAATAGTTAATAAACTGCCTAAAAAAATAGATTTGATGATAAGTTTTGACTGTGGAAGTTTTGACAGGTTTGGAATTGATGAAAGACCTTCTTTTTTAATAAATATTGACCATCATATTTCAAATACAAAATACGGGGATATGAATATAATTGATGCAAATGCGGCGTCTTCTTCTCAGGTCGTTTATAATATGCTAAAAGAAAATCAAGTTAAAATAGATAAAAATTCAGCTCTTTGTATTTATACCGCACTTGTAACAGATACGGGAAGTTTTCAATATGAAAGTGTAAATGAAAAAGTATTTTTAATGGCAGCTGATTTGGTCAGTTGTGGTGTTAAACCTGAATTTGTGGCTAAAATGCTTTTTCAAAGAGACAGATTATCTAGACTAAGATTACTAGCAAAAGCTTATGATACCATAGAATTATGCTGTGAGGGAAAAGTTGCTTTTGTAGAAGTTACAAAAGAGATGATGGAAATTACAGGAGCTATTAAAGATGATACCGATACCATTGTAAATTCAGTTAGAGCCATTGCAAGTGTTGAGGTTGCCTGTATGCTTAGAGAAGATGATGAAGGAATTAAGATATCTCTTAGAAGCAAAAATTATGCCGATGTCAGTAAAGTTGCCGTAAAATATGGAGGAGGCGGGCATATTAGAGCGGCCGGAGCTACAATAAAAGATGAATTTGATTTTAATAAGGTTAAAGAAATGATAAAAAATGATTTAAATAAAAGTTTAAAGGTAAAGAAATGAAAAAATTATGGATTTTAATTTTAATTTTAATAGCAGGGGTTATAGGATTTGTCTATTTTTCGCCGTCTTTTTCAAGAGTTAAACCTACAATTAAGATTTATACTAACGGATATACAAATTTGCAAAAACCTGTAAAAATTGAAATAAAAGATAAAATAGGAATTAAATCTTATAAGATAATTGCAAAAGGAAACGGTTTTGAAGAAGTTATAGCAAAATCTGCAAATCCAGATTTGGGCAGGGATGCTGTGTTAAATGTAAAATTGCCAAGAATAGATGCTAAGAATATTCAATTGACGGTAATTGCCACAGATAAATCATATTGGCATTTTTTCAAAGGCAATAGAGCTAAAAAAAGTGTTATTTTAACTGTTGATGCCACTCCTCCTAATGCTGTAATTATAGATAACTCTTATGCAATAGGAAGAGGTGGAAGTGCTGCAGTAGTTGTTCAAGTTAGTGATAAAAATTTAAAAAATACTTATGTCTTAGTGGATAACAAATATAAATTTAAACTTATTCCTTTTGTTAAAAAAGGTTATTATGTAGCTTTAATTGCATGGCCTTTTAGGGAAAAAACTTTTGATGCTAATGTAATAGCCACTGATTATGCAGGTAATAAAAGTATTACTCATATTCCTTTATATTGGAGAACAGGAGGGATATATCAGTTTCATCCTAAAAAACTAACAATCAGTAATAATTTTATACAAAATGTTGCAAAAAATGTATTAATTAAAATGGGAATGAAAGTGCCTAATAATCCGATTAAAATTTTTCAAATGGAAAATCAAACTTTAAGAAAAATTGATGAAAAAAATATATCTGAAATTACCAGTAAAGTTTATGAAAATGAAATAAATAATTTTTATATAAGAAGATTTGATCCGCTTCCAGGAAGTACAAGGGAAGCTGGATTTATGGATCTTAGACACTATTATTATAACGGGAAAGAAATTTCAACAGCTGTTCATAAAGGGATTGATTTAGCAAAAATAGAGCATGCAAAAGTTTACGCATCAAATCCTGGAAAAGTGGTAGCTGAAAAATATGAAGGAATCTATGGGAATACGCTGTTTATTTATCACGGATTAGGTCTTTATTCCAGTTATTCGCATTTAAGTGAATTTATAGCTCAAAAAGGACAAGAAGTTCATAGAGGTGAAGTGATAGCAAGAACAGGCTCAACTGGTGGAGTCTTTGGGGATCATTTACATTTTGGAATGTATGTTCAAGGAGTTTTTGTTAATCCACTTGAATGGATGGACCCTCATTGGATAAGACTTAATATTTTAAATATTTTAAAACAAGCAAAAAAGATTATTAATCAATGAAACAAAGGACTTTAAGGGTTTTTGAAGTAGAAGATTTTAAGAAGCTTCAAACTGTTGTAAACAGTAAATATGAGCTTGTAAAAAATCATTTTTTTATGTTAAAACAAGAGGATAAAGAAATTCAAAATTTTTTGGAAGAGAAAAATCTTAACTATTTTATTTTGAATTCAAATCACTCTTTTACTTCCAAAAAGGAAAAAATAGAGCCTATAAAAGAAGAAATCAGGATAATTGAAAAAGAAATAATCAAATATAAAGGGGTTCCTTTTAAAATATTTGATAAAATTATAAGAAGTGGGGAAGAGATAGTCTTGCAAGCAAATGTAGTGTTTTTAAAAAGAATAAATACGGGTGCAAATATAAATATAAAAGGATGTGTGTTTATTTTAGATGAAAATAATGGTTTTGTTAAATGCGAAGGCAAATGTCTTTTTGTCAAAAAAAACAGTTCACATATAATTTTTAATAATGAAGAAATAGATAAAAATGATACTGAAATGTTTTATTATAAGGATAATAAATGAAACAAAGAACAATACAAAGAGCGGTTGAAGTAGTTGGAATAGGGCTTCATAAAGGGGTTCCTGTAAAATTAAAACTTGAACCGATGCCTGAAAACAGTGGAATAATATTTTATAGAAATGATAAAGGAATTACTGTTCCTTTAAAACCTGAATATGTGGTTGATACAAAAATGGCTACTGTAATAGGAAACGAGGGGGTGGTTATTTCTACAATAGAACATTTAATGAGTGCCATATATGCTTTTGGAATAGATAATTTAAGAATAATTGTGGATAATGATGAGATTCCAATTCTTGATGGAAGTGCTGTTAGTTTTGTTATGATGTTAAAAGAAGCCGGAATAAAAAAGCTTGATGCACCTAAGAAATTTTTGAGAATCACAAAAGAAGTTGAAATAAAAGATAATGATAAATTTGCAAGATTAAATCCTTGTAAAAAAACAAAACTTGATTTTAAAATTAATTTTGACCATCCTATGATAGGAAAACAGGTATATGATTTTGAATTTTCTACCAATAATTATATTAAAGAAATAGCAAGAGCTAGAACATTCGGATTTTTAAAAGAGGTGCAATATCTAAGAAGTATAGGTTTAGCGCTTGGAGGAAGTTTGGAAAATGCTATAGTTCTTGATGAAAAAGGAATTTTAAACGAAAATTTGAGATTTCCAGATGAATTTGTCAGACATAAAATATTAGATGCAATAGGAGATATGAGTTTACTTGGACATAATTTTGTAGGATGTTATGAAGCATTTGCAAGTGGACATCATTTGAATCATTTACTTACTTTAAAAGTTTTTGAAGAAGAAGCTTATGAAGTTGTGAGTTTTGAAGATGAAAAGGAATTTGCCGTTGCAAAAGTCTTTGGTTGATATTGTTGCAATAACCATTGCTTCACCTTTAAAAATAGGTGTTTATAAAGATGGAATTTTAAAAGAAAAAATTATTAAAGAAGGTAAAACAAGCGATGTTTTGCCTGTTGTTTTTGATGAATTATTAAAAAATTATAAAATTAATTCTATTATTTATTCAAAAGGACCGGGCAGTTATATGGCTATTAAGCTTAGCTTTATATTCTTTAAAACACTTCAAATTACAAAAAATATTAAATTTTTTGCCTGTGATGGATTTGAATTTAACCGTAATCAACCTATAAAAGCTGTGGGAAATACCTTTTTTGTTAAAAAAGAGGGTATAATTTCAATAGAAAAAGAAAAAACGAAAGGAGAATTTTTTTTGCCTGAAAATTTGAATGAAATAAATTTCAGTGAAGATGTCTCTCCTTTATATGTTTTAAAACCGGTATGAAGGAATTAAATGGTTATTACAGTGCCTGCTACAAGTGCAAATTTAGGTCCCGGATTTGATACGCTCGGGCTTGCTTTAAATTTAAGAAATGAAATAGAGCTAAAACCTTCAGAATATCCGAAAATAGAAATTTATGGAGAAAATGCAGAATATTTAAGAACATTAAAGAGAAATTATTTTGTTGAAATTTTTTCTGATACTTATAAGTATCTAACAGGGAAAGAAGCAAAATTCAGTTATAAATTTAACAATAAAATTCCGCTTAGCCGTGGGCTTGGAAGTAGCTCTGCTGTAATAGTTGCAGCAATTACAGCTGCGTATGAAGCGGCGGAAGTTTCTTATAAAAAAGATAGAATAATAAATACAGCTCTTCAATATGAACCACATCCGGATAATATTACTCCGGCAACTCTTGGGGGCTTTTGTGTTGCAAAACTTAGAAAAAACAGAGTTCTTTTTCTTAAAAAATTTATTCCAACAACGCTTAGGGCGGTAATTGTAATTCCAAATAAGCCTGTCTCAACTGCAAAAAGCAGAAATGCGCTAAAAACACATTATTCTTTAAAAGATGTTGTTACAAATATGTCTTCAACAGCTATGATAACAGCTGCATTTTTTAGTGAAAAATTTGAAATGTTAAGATATGCTGTGGAAGATAAGATTCATCAAGAAGGAAGAATGAAAAATGTGCCCGAACTCTTTAGAATCAGGGAAATTGCACTTAGGGAAGGTGCTTTGATGTCAACTTTAAGCGGTAGCGGTTCTACATTCTTTAATCTTGCATATAAAGATGACGCCTATAATATTTATAATGCCATAAAAGATAATTTTAAAGATTTTAATGTAAAAATTGTATATTTTGACAATGTTGGAGTAAAAGTATATAATTAAATGGAAAATATAAAATATAAAAAAAAGCCTGTTAGGATGTGTGTTGTTTGTAGAAATAGATTTTTACAAGAAAAATTAAATAGGATGCAATTCAAAAATGGAGAACTTTTAAACTTTGTTGGAAAAGGTAGAAGTTTTTATGTATGTAATGAATGTATAAAAACGAAAAAATTTATAAATTATATATCAAAAAAATGTAATCTAAAAAAAGAAAAGGCAAAAGAATTAATTTTTCTTTTTCCATTTCACAT